>MDTC01258719.1_pt1 | contig 10456 bp, 7 predicted proteins | sample 811181 | NCBI WGS metagenome assembly MDTC01 (sample SAMN05326644, study PRJNA326480) | marine metagenome | isolation source: seawater | place: Pacific Ocean: North | collected 2011
CATTTCCAAACGATGACTCTGAAACCGCAGACAGCGACGGAGATGGAGTAGGAAACAACGCTGATGCATTTCCAAATGATGATTCTGAGACCACAGATAGCGACGGAGATGGGGTAGGAGACAATGCTGATGCATTTCCAGGTGACCCGAGCAAATCAATTCTGCAAGATAGAGACGGAGATGGAGTTGAAGATGATGATGACGCATTTCCAGATGATGATTCTGAGACCACAGACAGCGACGGAGATGGGGTAGGAGATAACGCCGATGCATTTCCAAACGATAACTCTGAAACCGCAGACAGCGACGGAGATGGAGTAGGAAACAACGCTGATGCATTTCCAAATGATGATTCTGAGACCACAGATAGCGACGGAGATGGCGTGGGAGATAATGCAGACTTTTATCCTAACAATCCAGAAAGGCATTTAGAAGGCGTGGAAATAACCATACGCTACGCTTATAATGAAGATGGCGGATCAATTCCAGTTGGAGTAGTGGAAACTCAGTTAATTATAGATAAAAGTCCTAACCCTCAAACCATAACTTACTCATTTGTTTCTACCGATAAAAATCAAGCGATTGTTAATTTCGCCGGCATAACTAGCCCAGGTGACACGCTTCAAGTTTTAACCCTGACAAATCGACAGGTTATTGATGTTAGCGCTTCTAACCCAAGTAAGCCTTGGGAAATTCAATATGATTTTGAGGTTCGCGGAACCGACGAAAACGGACAGTGGATATAATCTATTGCAAAAAAACCCCGCCGTATGGCGGGTTTTTCTTTGATCTATAACTAATGTTACTTAGTCGCTGGATCAAACCTATCAAGTAAGGGGTATTCGTCGTATGTCTGGCCTGCAGCCTTATCGGGAATAGCTCCTCTAGAACCTGCAACCATGAGACCTCGTGTAGTATCTTCCGCACCACCGACTTGGCAAGTGAATGTGATATCTACGCTCTTGTTGTCTCCAATTGAAGAACTGAAGGATTCTCCTTCTAATTGAGCTCCCTTAGCATAAAAAGCCATTGCAATGGGGCCCGCTCCGTCAACCTGTGGCTCTCTCAAGATAAAATGCAAGTCATGGTTTTCAAAATTAAACAAATGATCTGCGATATTTGAGGTTTTTAAGTCCGCCACGATAGCCGAAACCGTAATTGTTACAGTCAATGGCATATCTAGGGGTCTTGTGTAAGCGTAAGGCGTTCCCAACCTTTGAAGAGGTGTTCTTCCCATAGGCATATCAATACTGAAGCTCTGTACATGACAACCTAAAGGTTGGTGGTCCGTTGGAGGTGTTCCTGCAGGAAGCTTGTTCATCAAGCCTGCTTCTCCATCTGTTCCAAGGTGCATTTCGATATCCCCTGGCCTTAAGCATGAAAAACCTTCCGCTACGCCAGTGAATAAGTTTCCGTCTTTTGTTGAGTCTGGAGCAACACCATCATCGAGCACTCCACTAACTGGGGCAGGAAGCGAGAATTTTACACCCTCAATAGGTGTTCCTCTTCCATTGTCTACAGCTGGAATGTTTTTATTATGAAAGCCTGCGTCAGATTTCAAGTTTAAACCTTCTACGGTAATTGATGCCGTAGGCATTCCTCCGACAGAAGCTTCAATTCCGTAGTTAGTTACATAACCATTTCCTAAGGCAATAACTGAATGACCATCATCATCTTGAGGAAAACCATCTGAATCCCACGCATCATTCTTAACTGCATCTTCACCTTGAGGGGTTGTCAGGATAAAATAGTTTCTTCCTTCGAAGTCATCTTCCTGTTCCTTAATGTTGATGAAATTTTTTGCTGTTTTTGCCACCATATCAGGGTAGTCATTAATGAAGAATCCCATTAATCTTTCATTCGAACCATTATTTAAATAGTAAGAAAAATCTAGAGATACTGTAGGAGGATCGATGGCAACAGAATCAATCCTATGCAGCTGTCCAAACTGATTAACATCCTGCCTATTAAAAGCAAAGCTATAGTTCGCACTTTGAACACGATTTAATTGTCTGACCGCCAGAGAAAATGTCCAGTCGTCTAAAAGTTTATTTCTAAAATCCAAGTCACCGTTCGGTCCACCCGCATCTGTAAAATTCTTAAGCGATTTGATTGGGCATTTATCCACATCAATATCTGTTTGAGCTTCAAAGTGCCAAACTGCACCTGTATCCGCCCCTACTGTTTCTGTAACTTTAACCATGTCTCCAGCAGTATAAGGTGTTCCAGCATCCCATTCTGGGATGTTTAAATCAACTGGTGTTGAGATGTTAAGCCATCCTTCGGTATTGTCGTAAACGCACAATTCATCGATTGAATCAGGGTGCTTGACAAGTCCGAAAAGTCTTTCAGATGTATCCACTCCTGCGTCATCTGCGTCGATAGTCGCGTTAACATGGCAGCCTGTAGCTGAAGGCTGTCCAACGTAGAGAGCTTCACTCTGGTATATTACTCTGTTTCTTGTATTTGTTGCCATTTTAGATTTCCTTTTAGGATTCTTTGTCTTATTACATTATTTTTTTGTAAAAGAGAAATTAAATTCTTGGGTATCTGAATGTTGAAACTTCAAAATCGATGAATCCAACGAACGTATTTGGGTCAATTTTCCTGGTAACTCTGTCGCTAAGTTTCGATACATCCACCCTATCTATATAGTGCATAGCGCTCGGGTTTACATTGAGTCTGTGTTTAATTAAATCTTTGTAGTTAAAATTTGGGGCGTCGCCAAATTCATTGATAGGATAATCTTCAAAAGATAATGCTGCAAATGGCTCTCTTGCTGCGTCATTAAAAATAGAAAGCGCTCCGTCAAGCTGAAAAATATTCTCTGCCATTACCACGCACCTTATGTCTGTTGTAGTTTTATCTTCTCCTCCTAATGAAAATGGATCATTTATGTTTGTTGTTACATTAATAAAAATTGCTGGAAGTACTTGTGAGTGCGGCGGGATGGGCAGCTCATCTTGTTTGAATCTACTATTAATATTAAATTTAGTTTCAATAATTAAATTTTCTTCTGTTTCATTTGTTACATATACATTTAAATCTTTAACTGCATAATCTATATTTATTATTGAGTTTGGTGTTGCTTCTGAGCTTATTATTCTTCCATTATTATAATCAATAAAAAGAACTTGTCCTGCTTGTTGTGTTGAAGTCCATGTTATATCGTCCCATTTATCTTCAACTGAGGGCTCTTCTCCTTCTAGTGTTGGCTCCGCAGATATCCAGGCTTGGCCTAGATGCTCTACCATTTCCTTGATTCCATATTTCTTAGAAGGATCCCAAGCTGTTAGTGTTGAGGGATCAACGCCTACGCTCTTTGGCTGATCTACTCCGTCAATATTAACCACCCCAGGTACTGTAGCTCCTGGTATGCTAGTGTCGAAAACCCATTGCTTATATGGACTGGCAAAACTATTGAGTCCCGCCCCGAGTCTTGAATCTTCTACAAAAACTAACTGAGAATTTTTATTTGAAAAAGCTTCACCTTTTGTGAGTAGATAATTCTCTAGCCATAAAGTAAAACTTGTAGTTAGTTCGTGTTGAAATTGTGGTTTCATGATAGTTTAATTCCTTGGTTTAATAATTTTTTTTGAAAGCTCACTAATATACTAGATATATATGAAGTATTTCTAAAGCGTCCGCCGTTGTTTGAGGTTTTGGATTGAATACCTTCTCCAGATCTACTTTTGGGAGATTCAATATCTATGTAATTTCCCATTCCAGATATTCCAAACTCAATTGCTTTTACCCAGCTCCTGCCTGGCGCCCATCTTAGTGGCGTGGCTTCATATATATCATCTTTGCTTGGGATTGTTACTATGTATGTTCTTGTTGCCTTGTTTACATTTTCTTTATAAAATCTAATTTTACAAGTCTTTTCCAATAAAGACCTTAGTTCTCTGACTGGATCTTCTCCCATTTGAAACCCAAGAAAGCCAAATAGAGTTCCCCTTGTTACTGTTCCACTATCTATATCATTCTGCAGGTCTCTGGTTACCGGATGGTTGTCCAGCTCTCTTAGCATTTCTTTTTTCGTTCGTTCAAAGAAGCTTATAATTTTTTGATCAAAAGCTTTTTTAACTTTTTTATCTTTTAATACTTGTGATTGTATTATTTTTTTTTAATGCTGCATTCTGTATCATTGTGCTTCAACTGGTTTTAAATATAAAGTATAAAAATATACATCAAATAATCCATGAGGCCTTACATCAGAATCAATTAAAAACATTCTTTCATCAAATTCAATTCTTTTTACATCTTTAAAATAAGCATAATCTTCTTTTGATAGTTTTATTCTTACTCTACTGGATGAATCTACTCTTTTAATTTTTGTTGATGACGCAAACTCTCCAAAGTATTCTATGTCTCTGTTGTCGTCATATAAAATTCGAGCTTTCATAATCTTTTTCTGCGGTACATTTTGTACGCTAGTGGTGCCGCCTGTCTGGTTGTATATATAGTTGTAGTTAGGGTCTGTGTTTATGACTACTTTCTGCGCCTCTTTATATACAACGATCTCTCTCGCAAAGGTATCATGTAGGTGATTGAATTGCTCTGCGAGCGTTTTTTTTTGGTCATCTGGAAGAAAACTGGTCATGTTATGTCTTTTACACTAAAATATATGTGTATTGTTAAATAAGGAATAAGGATATGAACGCTGAAGATATTTTTCGCAGGCACTGCGAGAGGAATACTACATCTCTTTTTAAGGGCTTCTTGATGATGTTAGAGGACTTACAAAAAGAGCATGAGATACATTTTGGTAAGTTAAAAAAGAACATACCAGAAGAATTTTTGCCCATTATTGAGCAAGCTGATTACTTTGATCAAGAAAAAATTCAACATTTAAGAAAAAGAACTCTTGACATAGGTAATGAAACGATAAGATCTATTGAGGGTGGATTTGAAAATTTCACTATAGATTTTGAGTTTAAAAAAGTATTATAAAATAAGGAATAAGGAATATGACAACTGTATTAGAACAAAAAAAGGAAGAGAAACGTGACTCCATTAGGGAGATTTATAGTTTTACCGTCGAGCAAAACGAAAAGGTAAAGGTAACTGAAATGGAAGAGCGAGAGGGTGAAGACGGAAAGAAGGAACAGGTTGAGATCACCAAAGAGGTCGAGCAAGCCGTTCCATATAGAGTTATTTTAAAACAACCCAATCGAAGAGAAATGGAAGAAGCCGAGCTAGAATACAGTATCGAGATGAGTCGATGCATTAAGCAGGGCATTCTTACTAAGGCAATGCTTTCTAAAAAATACTCTGATTCTGGCGGACTTATGGCTGAAGAGGATGCTAAGCAACTCAGTCGATTGTATATGAAGTTTGGCGAACTAACCAACGACCTCACGAGACTCACTACCAAGCCAACAAAAACCAAGAGGGAAGAAAGTAAGATTGCGGAACAAGCTGGAAAGCTGGGAGAGGTTCGAAAAGAAATTGTTGATATGGAAACTAGTTACGCATCTCTTTTTAATCATACAGCAGATTCCAGGGCCGCAAATAAAGCTGTTACTTGGTACCTTCTTAATCTGGCTTATATGAGAAAGGACGAAGAGGATAACATGGAGCCAATTTTTAAGGGAGAAACATTTCAAGATAAGGTTGACGAATATTACAGGCTTGAAGAGGCTGGTAGCGAGCTTTATCATTTAATCTCTTCAAAGATTGCAACTTATATCAGTTACTGGTATTACAGTGCGGGCGCGGTTACGGAGCAGGACTTTAAGAAACTTCAAGAGGATATTGAAAAGGGCGATGTCTAGTGTCCTTAGCTACATCGCATAGAAAAGCCTTTAGGGATATTGTTAGAGGTTATTCTGCTGTAGAATATCTTAATAAGCTTGTATATATAAAACACCTAACTCCTCATGATCAGGTGGAGTTGGAAGATATCACTGCGCTCTATCATAATAATGCAAAAGAGCGAGGACTTCCCACTGAGGAAGATATGCTTGAACTGCTTGAGCGTGAGGGCGATTGGACTAAAGAAGATGAGATCTTTATAGAAAAAACCAAGGATTATATTGAAAATATGATTCAGGCTAAAAAAAAGATCGTTATTAAATCCGCCCAAGACCAACAGCAAAAGTTAATTGATTCTGAAACTTTAAAGGTAGATAAAAAAATTAAACAAAAGCAGGATCTAGTTGGAAACACTTGTGAAAAATATGCCCAACAAAGAACTCATGATTTTTATATATTGAGAAGTTTTTATAGCTCTCCATGTTTGACTATTCCTTTATATAGTGAAGATGAATATGATGATTTAACTCAACCTCAGGTTGCTGTACTAGTTAATACTTATAATGATGTATTTAAATCTTTTGGTGAAGAGGGTATTCAGCATTTAATATTAGAAGAATTTTATAGCCCTTATTTAAGTTTTGCTGAAGATAGTATGCAATTTTATGGTAAGCCTTTTTGTGAGTTGACATATAATCAAATAAGAATGATTGTTTATACTAGAATATTTAAAAATATATTTGATAATAATCCAAATATTCCTGATAAAATCAGAAAAGATCCCAAGGCTCTGCTTGATTTTGGTAGTATATCTGAAGAGGAAAAGGAGAAATTTAGAAGCAAATTTGATTCTGGTAGCGGATCTACTATCGTCGGCGCCAAGGAGGAGGATTATGAGTATCTTGGAATCTCAAAGCCTATGGTTGGTAAAAGCCTTCACGAGGAAGCTAAGAAAAAAGGAGGCTCATTGAGTATGCAAGATATGATGAAGCTTTCGGGCGTCTAGTTATTTTTTTTGTGTAATATCATGTCAGGAGTAAGGCATGAGTATTAATGTAGATGTACACGGAAACACAGACCCTTTAGTAAGGGACGTTGATGCTGCGGTCAAAAGGATAAATCGTACTGGCGGCATAAAGATAAGAATTGACGACAAGGGTGTCACTCAGCCCCTTGGCAATATGAAGCGTAGTGCTGATGAGTTTACAAAATCTTTAGAAGCTTCTAATGCTCGTGTTTTGGCCTTTGGTGCATCTGTTGGAATTATTAATGCAGTTAGCGATGCATTTAAGGGGCTTGTTACTCAAACAATAGCTGTTGAGAAAAATTTAACAGATATTAATGTTGTTATGGGTCTCACCTCTAAGCAACTGGATAAATTTGGGAGTGGGTTGTTTAAGGTTGCTGCTGAAACTGGAGCGGGGTTTCAGGCAGCTTCAGAAGCTGCAACAGAATTTGCAAGACAGGGTTTAAGCGTGGCAGAAACCCTAAAGCGCACAAAAGACGCACTGGTTCTTACTCGGTTAACAGGAATGAAATCAACCGAAGCGGTTAAATCTCTAACCGCAGCCATGAATACATTTAAGGGAGAGGTTAAGGACTCTACCCAGCTTGTGAGTAAATTTGCTGCTGTCGATGTAAAGTTTGCCGTTAGTGCTCAAGACTTTGCCGACGCTATAGCTAGAGCTGGTCAAGCCGCAAGAGATGCTGGGGTGGATATAGATCAATTGATAGGTTTGGTTACCGCCGCACAAGAAAGAACTGCCCGAGGAGGTGCCGTTATTGGTAATAGTTTTAAGACTATTTTTACAAGAGTTCAAAGAGGAAGCACTCTGAAAGAATTAGAAAACCTTGGAGTAGCCGTAAGGGATTTAGAGGGAAAAACCCTACCCGCAATGAAAGTTCTTCAAGGACTAGCAAATAGATATGACTCTTTGACTGACGCGCAAAAATCATACATTTCTCAAAATGTGGCTGGCGTATTTCAAATTAATATTTTAAAAGCTGCCATGGCTGATTTGGGTAAGGCTAACAGCGTAACAGCTCAAGCCACTCAAATTGCATCTAATGCAACTGACGAATCTAATAAAAAGAATGAACAACTGCGGCAAACCATGTCTGCACTGGCTAGTGAAACAGGAGTGGCTATACAGCAGCTCGCTAAATCTATAGGTGATATTGCGCTTGCTCCAGGGATTAATAAGATACTTGATGGGGTAAAAGGTATGGCTGAATTTGCCCAAGGTTTACTTGGGGATGGAGAAAAAGAAGGAAATAAATTTGCTAAAGGTCTTCTTGCTGGAGTTGGTAACTTTTTAAGCGGGCCAGGGCTCGTGGTTCTAACCGCTGTTGTCGCAAAGCTATTCGCTAATGCTGTAAAATATGGTGCCCAAAGTTTAACTAGCTTGCTTAATATAAATAAGGCCGCTAATCAAAGAAAAGGTATTGAGCAAAGTTTAATGATGGTTATGGCTCAGAACGCAGCACTAAGCGAAGAAATGCTGAGAACGGATCTTAGTCGAGCAGAAAAAGAAAAGCTAATATTAAATTTAATTAAACAACAAACAATCGAGGCTCAAAAACTCGCCAACATAAGTAAAAGTATGACACCAGGCTTGATGAGGTCTGGCGTTAATCAAAACCTATCTTATTCCCGTAGGGGTGGTAGGGCGTTTGGTTTTGTGCCTAATTTTGCCGCAGATGATGAAGAAAGAAAACAGGCTCAGGCTGGAGGTTATGCGCCTGGATCTGTGAAGGCCATGAATATTCCTGGTCACGGGCCAGTTATATATAATAGTGCAGAAAAGGTCAAGAAGTTTAACGGAATGTCGCAGCCTGCAATTATGCCACCTTCTCATAGTCGAGCAGGAAAAAAATATAGAGATGATTTTGCTGATGCTCACGGCTTTGATCCTTATGCGAGTCATGGGTTTATACCTAATTTTAGCCTTCAAGCTCTAAAAGCTTATCTTGATAAAGGTGGTAGAGCTGGGAGTTCAACGTTTCCTAGCTTAAAGAAGATGGAGCCGTACCACCATGAATTTGCTAAAGAGTGGAAGGGTGATAGGAGTTCTGTGAGTCAATATTACGATAGGCCGTTTCCTTCTAAGAAAGATATAGATAATTATGTAAAGAAGCATGGATATAAAGATTCTGAAGACTTTAAAAAAGGACTCGCTGCCCCTGCCGAAGCTGCTCGAAGACAGCAAAAACAAAATCAAAGAGCGGCCGACAAGCTATCTGCGTCCATAAACCTAAATGATCCAAAATACGGGATCTCTAACATTGGTAAGCTTGGCGTGATGCTTGGTTCTGGAAATCAGGTTACAAAACCTGTTACATACTATCAGAAATTTAATAAACTTGCTCAAGAAAATCAAAAATATATTCTGCGCAAAGCTTTTCCAGATATTAATTCTAATCCTCAGTATAAAAAGGGTAGTACGCTAGCTGGAAAAAAACTTAAGAACTTTAAAAACCAAGACGCATCTGTTACTTTACCTTCTAAAGCTTTGTATCCAGTAGATGAAACTGATACAACTCAAATGGCTGGCGCTGTCGGGGTTGGTCAAATTAAGAATTTATTTTCATCAAACTTATCTTCTGGAATGGATAGGTTTTCAAGCCAAATATTTAGTAAAATATTTCCAGGAAAAAAATCTTCAATTACAAAATCAATCGACCACATTACAAATAACCAAAGTATACTTGGTGGGCTTTTGGAGGCAGGAATTTCCGCCGCACTCGGAGAAAAGCCTACTGATGATATTGGGCGAGCTTTTGATTTCGAAGGTTCTTCAGCCAAGACATTAGCCAAGTGGATGGGTAGGGAAAATTTAGACAAAATAGAGTTAAAAATATCTGATATCGCCGCTAAGACAGGCAAGCTTCCTAACAAAACACTAAACGTTCGTAATAAAGCTTTTGGTTTTATACCAAACTTTGCTGACCCCTTGAGTGACGCAATTGGTAGAGAAAAAGAGGCTGGTGTTCCTGTTTCAAAAATAAGAGTTGGTACACATAAGGCTTTGGTTAGTAAGTCTAATCCGATGGGAATGGGTGTGACTAATACCGATGATGAGCCAAGAGGTTTAAAAGATGTTTTTGGTGCAAGGGGTTTTGTTCCTAACTTTGCCGAAACAATGGGACAAAAGATTGGTGGTATGTTTGGTAGTGAAGCTGGCATAGAGCGAATGAAATCTGCTACTGAAGATGCCGCAGCAAAAATGGAATCTCTTGGTGCCAAGCTTTCGGAATTGAAAAATAAAAAAGCAGACTTAATTGATTCCGCAAGATCCCAGAAAAAAATTCTTCAAGAGCGCCACGCCCAGTTGAAAAAGGATTCTGTTCAGTTAAAAAAGGACATGAATAACCGAAGCTTGAGTTCCAAGCAAAGGCAAAAAGCTTCCCAAGAATTTTTGAGATTAGAACAGCAGGTTAAGCAATCGAGCAACGATTTAAATCGGGCTCGACAAAAAGTTTCTAGCGCTCACCAGAAGATGAAAATTCAGGAGGATAAATTAAAAAGCGCAACTGCAGCGCATAGTCAAGCAAGGAGATCCGCCTCCAGGAGGGAGAATATAGCTCAAAACAGGGGAATGGCTGGCATGGCAGGCATGATGGGGATGAGTATGCTTGCGGGACAGCTTGAGCAATCTGATAATCCAGGTATGCAGGCGGCTGCAGGAGGTTTAAATGG
>MDTC01009422.1_pt1 | contig 10455 bp, 9 predicted proteins | sample 811181 | NCBI WGS metagenome assembly MDTC01 (sample SAMN05326644, study PRJNA326480) | marine metagenome | isolation source: seawater | place: Pacific Ocean: North | collected 2011
ATACCCGACACACCATTGAGTAAAATATGGGGTAACCGAGCTGGTAAAGTTAATGGCTCTTTAAGCGTCCCATCAAAGTTCACGCCCCACTCAACAGTGCCGTGACCTAATTCAGACAGTAAAAACTCAGCATAACGTGACAGCTTTGCCTCGGTATAACGCATGGCAGCAAAAGACTTTGGATCATCGGACGAACCCCAGTTACCTTGACCATCCACCAGCGGATAACGATAAGAAAAAGATTGCGCCATTAAAACCATAGCTTCGTAGCAAGCGCTGTCGCCATGAGGGTGATATTTACCCAGCACATCACCCACAGTACGAGACGACTTTTTGTATTTTGATGCAGCAGATAAGCCCAGCTCACTCATTGCATAAATAATACGTCTCTGTACTGGCTTTAAACCATCACCAATATGAGGTAGCGCACGATCCATAATGACATACATGGAGTAATTCAAATAAGCATCTTCCGTAAAGCGACGCATCGGGAGCTGTTCAATACCTTCAACATTCATTTCGATGACATCACTCATTTACTCACCCTTTTATTCTGAAAAATTTGTATCATTATGCTTCAACCTCAGCCAAATCGCCTTTACCTTCTAACCAACTTTTTCGATCACCTGATCTCTTTTTGGCCAATAACATATCCATGATTTGAATCGTTTTATCTAAATCATCGATCGTAAGCTGTACTAAACGTCTTGTATTCGGATCCATCGTTGTTTCGCGAAGCTGAATAGGGTTCATCTCGCCCAAGCCTTTAAAACGCGTTACATTGACTTTACCTTTACGCTTTTCAGCTATAATGCGATCGAGTACACCTTCTTTTTCTGCTTCATCTAAAGCATAAAATACGTCATGACCTACATCGATACGAAACAAAGGTGGCATGGCAATAAATACATGCCCTGCTTCAATAAGAGGTCGAAAGTGCTTCATAAATAAAGCGCATAATAAAGTAGCAATATGCAATCCATCTGAATCGGCATCAGCCAAGATACAAATTTTACCGTAGCGTAAGTCATTCATGTTATCCGAATCCGGATCACAACCTATGGCGACAGAAATATCATGCACTTCTTGTGAAGCAAGAACTTGCGCTGCATCCACTTCCCACGTATTTAAAATTTTACCTTTTAAAGGCATGATAGCTTGGAATTCACGATCACGTGCTTGTTTAGCACTGCCTCCAGCTGAGTCTCCCTCAACCAAAAACAGTTCAGAGCGACGGTTGTCTTGCGTCGCACAATCGGTCAGTTTACCAGGTAAAGCAGGACCTGTTGTGATGCGTTTGCGCGTCACTTTTTTAATACTTTTTAACCGTGATTGCGCATTACTAATTGAAAGCTCGGCAATACGTAATGCGAGCTCAGTATGTTCGTTAAGCCAAAGAGAAAAAGCATCGCGTACCACGCCCGCAACAAAAGCTGCTGATTGACGAGAAGATAACTTCTCTTTGGTTTGCCCCATAAACTGGGGATCGTCCATTTTTACCGATAACACATAACTACATTTATGCCATACATCATCAGGAGTAAGCTTCATGCCTCGAGGTAACAAGTTTCTGAACTCACAGAACTCGCGTATAGAATCGGATAAACCTTGACGAAAACCATTGATATGTGTGCCACCAAGAGGTGTAGGAATCAGGTTCACATAACTCTCGGTCACCGATTCACCACCTTCAGGAAGCCAAGTGACCGCCCACTCTACTGCTTCATGAGGACTACTGAGCGCACCACTAAATGCTGGGTTAGGTAATTGTTCGCTCTTGCCTAAACGATCGGAGAGGTAATCGGGTAAGCCTTCTTCAAAACACCAATGATAAGACTCATTATTTTGCTGGTTAGTAAATTTAATCGTAAGACCACGACATAAAACAGCTTTAGAGCGTAACTGATCAATGAGTCTCGAAACAGAAAAATGCGCCGAATCAAAATAGGAAGCATCGGGCCAAAATTGAACGCGTGTCCCTGTATTACGTCGACCACAGGTACCCACTTCTGTCAGTGGCTCCACTTTTTCTCCGGCCGCGAAAGCAATCTCATAGACTTTTGCGTCACGACGTATGGTAATTTCTACACGAGAAGACAAGGCGTTAACCACAGAAATACCTACGCCATGTAAGCCGCCTGAGAACTGGTAGTTTTTATTGGAGAATTTACCACCTGCATGCAATCTTGTTAAGATTAATTCAACACCTGAAACACCTTCTTCAGGGTGCACATCAACGGGCATACCGCGACCGTTATCAATGACTTCTAAAGAGTTATCTTGATGTAAAATAACTTCAATTTGTGTTGCATGACCTGCTAAGGCTTCATCCACACTGTTATCGATGACTTCTTGCCCCAAATGATTGGGGCGCGTTGTATCGGTATACATACCAGGACGGCGCTTGACCGGATCAAGACCACTGAGAACTTCTATATCATCGGAAGTATACTGACTCATATGCTTTTCTTATATTGTGATAGGGCTTAAAACACCATTATAACCTGATTTAGGTTAAGTTTAAAAAATTCATCATCTCTGGAAGATGATTTTCAAAACGATCAAAATGATGCGAACCACCTTGCTCTATATTCAAATGACAGCCTTGATACATCCATACAGCTTTTTTATAATCGAGCACTTCATCTGCTGTTTGTAAATACACGCTATATTGATCAAGTCGAGATAACGCTTGAGTATCATAACGTTGCAACTGTTTCGCATGTGTTAAAGATACGTCAACCTCTTCACCTGTATAAGGGTTTTTATGCTTACCGATAAAGTTATGCAAGACTTCGTAGGCTTTTACAGCAGGATTAATCAATACCGCTCGGCCTCCGTAACGCTCACGTAAAAAGGTCGCATAATACGCACCTAAAGACGATCCAAGATAATGCACAGCTCGCCCTTGCTTTTGCGCTTTTTGTACTAGAGCACTCAGTTTTTCAATACTTTGATCTGGACAAAAGCTAAGCTGAGGCAAAGCCAGATGCACATCAGGAAAGTGACTACGCATGTAATCAATTACCTTCAGTGCTTTAGGTGATTGCACACCACTGTTGAAACCATGGATATAAAGTAGCATCACATAAGCTCCTTATTCAAAATTAATAACCCGATTCTGCTTGCACAGCTTGAAAGCGATTGTCTGGAATACGTTTAACTGAAGTTGAAATCTGTCCTTCAGCTGAAAGTTCAATAATACGGTATCCAGGCTGCACATCATCTACAGTAAAATCATATGCTTTAGGTTTAAACTGTACCGATGTTGCAGGTGTTGCCCATAAATCAAAATGTGCATAACGCGCATGGAACTCTTGATGTATGTGACCAAAAAGTACGCTTTTAACCTGTTTAAACTGCGCAAGCTCATCTAAAAATAATGCGCCTTCTTTCAGGCGGTGCGCATCTAACCAATGACTTTGTATTTCAATGGGATGATGGTGCAAACAAATAAGATGAAACTTATCTGGATATGCAGCAAGATGCGCTTTAAGTTGTTCAAGCTGTGTCGTATCAATGTGTCCAGAGACCTGATGAGGAATACTTGAGTCAAGAAGCAGTATATGCCAAGAGCCAAAGTCCAAGAAGTTCTCAACACCTATAAATTGAGTTGCCATCGCAGCGCGCATTACTTGAGGTACATCGTGATTGCCGGGTAAAATGTGAACCGGTTTACCAAGCTTATCTAATACAGAACAAGCTAACGCATAAGATGCTTTAGATTGATCCTGACTGACATCTCCAGTTACTAAAATGAAATCAGCATCCACAATATCAGGCTGCATCGCATCAACGACCGCTTGAAAACTATCCCATGTCTTGATACCAAGCAAATCTTGTTGTTTATCTGCAAAAAGGTGAAGATCCGTGATTTGCACAATACGAATCACTTCCGTTTTATTCTTTGGTCGATATTCTTTGGAATTAAACACTTTTGTCACCATGTGCACAGATCATTGCAAATTTTTATGCTGTCATATGGATTGTACCAACAATAATGAAGCATTAAAAATAAACAAGCACGATCTAGAAAACTTTATTTGAGTTACAAAAAGTAGCTACTCTATCACATAAAGCGTTTTATTCATGAATAGGATGCGTACTTCTAACATGTTTTTCTTGATGCTTCTATTACAAACAAACTGTAAACCTCATTCTGGCCTGATCAAAAAGAAGTGCGACACTTTGCTTGCTTTTTATGTAAAGCACCATAATGCACGACAACAAAATAGGATACTGCATTCTATCTTTCACCTTGCACGCCTATATCTTTACATTCATCTGCTCGTTCACTTTGATACATGCTATAAACTTTCTTGCTCAAACCATTCATATTCAATGTAAGTATTATTTTTCTCATATGATACTTTTATATCATCAAGTATTTTAAATACGATTGTGGTACGTTTTTTCATAAAAAATAACATGATTTTGCGTGCAAAAAAAAAGCAAAAAGATGATAATAAATTGCTTCATACTTTATTTTTTGCTACAAATTGAACAATAGCTACGGATAAGCAGATCTCAATCTATGGATGGAAGAATACATCATGATACAAAAACTCAATCAATCTAGACAACTAACACTAAGCCTAGTAAAAACATATTTTCTCTTCTCGCTCTTGAGCTTTTCTTCACATGGCTTGACCACAGAAGTCTGTGAGCTTCCAGCCAAAAACGCATCTGCCACAGAAGAAGAAGATGCGCTCACCAGTGATCTCAAGCAGCTCAGCCCAGAACAAGAAGCCGTTGAATGGCAAAAGATGTATCCACAAGCATCATCCCTATATCAAAAAGAACAAAAATTTACACCTGGTTCCAATTTATTTGAAGGCGCTATCACCGAAGAAGAGTCCATATCTATGCTCACCAATCTTAAGCGTTATGGAGGTTGGGCAGCGAAAGGACTTGAAGCTCTAGGCCCTGTATTTGATGCAGCTGCTATCGGCTTGTGGGCAGATGACTTGGTAGAAACATTTTCCAATGAAAAAAGCTCAACATTAGACAAGGTAGCAAGTGTTCTCTATCTCGTCCCCATAGTCAGCGATGGTACAAGAGCTGTTGCACAAGCGGATCATTTTGATGAGCACTTACAAGAGCAGATTAAAGATATCACATCACAAAAGCAGTATGTTTATAAAGATGTCTCTGAATCAACCCAAAAGATGAAGTTAAGAATTGATGATATTTTTCAGGCCACATATGGCAATATTACTACGTTCTATAGAAATATTTTTTCCTCTGCGGATCACAACATTATTCATGGATTAAAAGTCCACCAGCAGGAGTCTTTGGCTTGGATTCATGCTTTAGAGAAAACCCTGTCGCATTTAGACTTGCAATATTACAAAAGTATTTATTACGACATTTACAAGCCTCCCTACGATTTGGCTCTACATTCAAAGTTACCTTATACACCTCTTGAATGCGATGCCAGAACCTTATCGAATACAGATCTAATCAAAAACCCCAATCAGCAAGAAGCACTTCATTATCGAAAGAAGCTGCAAAGTTGTTTACACCAAATCACCCTTTCAACGCTTAAGCCTCTCTCTGATCTCACCCACCATAAGCACGATAACTTCACTATTGCCCAGTGGGCGCATCGAGGAGACAAGCTCATTCAAGCTAAAGTTGCACTCGTGCAACATGTTCAAAATAAAATTGAAACGAACAAATCCACACTCGAAAAAAAGTTGATTCAACAATTTGAGGATTACCTCAAACCTATCAAAAAACCTAATAAAATAAGCCAATATCTGACACGGGTGTCTTCAGCAACTGAATATTTGTCTTTTACACGCTGGGTTTCAGATGAATTTAGCGATATTCCTAAAGAACAACTTAATCCGCACTATCAAAGCTTAAGCCTCTACATTAAACCTTACCAAGTCTGCTCTAAGCGCACTAAAGATCTGACATCAAGCTTCCCTTTAGCAATTCCAGCTTGGCCTATTACTGCATATTGTGCAGGCATGCAAAGTATTATTAACTCAAGAGATGGCACCAAGAGGGTTCTATTTGATCGGACTAAGTCTGAAGACATAAAACGAGTCAATAAAATCTTATCCATCTACTATACTGCTATACAGCATATCGATGCCAAATCCTATGTTCAAAACAGAATGAAATATGGCTATAGTACGAAGGATTTTAAATATTTTCTCAATCCGTATCTTGATGCTGTGATCTATTTCGCTAAGCAGTGCTTGATAAGTAACAAAATATCTTGTGGAGATACAGTAAATAATATGAGTTCATTATCCAAGCAAGATGAAGAGTTAAAAGAAACCGAAACCGAAGCTCAGTTCAAGACTTATTACGCTTCAGTCAAGCAGCTAGAACAGCGTACTCCCATTATTCTAAAAGCTTTTTTTAAGAAGGTCGATCAACTAAGCCAACAAGGTGTCTACACATTAGAAAAAGCAGATTTATTAGAAATATTCAATGCGTATCCTTTCAATCAAGGATGGTATATCTATAAAAATTATGAACAGCTCGGCAATATAGCACCTACTCTGATGTATCAGCACTTAAAAAAAGTCGATAACCTATCTCATACAAAGTTTGTTAGCGACAACAACACAACAATACCCTCGGCATTGACAGGCTTTTTACAGCATCAAAAAGTGAAGTTATTTCAAAGTAAATTAAAAGCCACCTTAATCAGATATGAAAGACAAGATAAAAGCTTGACGAAGCACACTCTGTATCAATACCTATCCAAAAGACATCATACTGAGCAATTAGAGCATTGCCTCATACATAAACAGTTAAGTCAAAAAATTAAGGAAATATACCACAGTCCTCTGAGTTACCTACCCTTCTGGGGACATATGATTAAACAGCTCATTCATCAAAGAAAAATGTATGAAAAAATACTCACGCCTCTTTGTATGCATGTCAAAGATTAGAGGCTTGTATCCAATGTGAAGTTGATAGCGCTGATCGGTTCTATAAAAACCATGAATCAGCTCTATCTTGACTTAACTCTCAACGCTCTATCTTTAGAAAAGGATTAGTAATACATCATGAATAGGTTTACACGTCACCTTCTTTATGGGTATCTATTTGCATACCCTAGTTTTTGCTTGGGAGCCTATTTAGCTGAAGAGCTTGCATTCAACCCCCTCAATGAAACCCATTGGCAAAACAGAAACGCAGAACTGATATATATTGAAGAATATATGTTGCGCAATACCAACTTCAATCAAGAACAACTCGATAGCTTGCATAATTTATTAGGCAATAACCATTTAAAAGGCATCAATCATTTTATCAACACCCCACAAGAAGAAAATGAAAAGGAGCTAACCGCCGCAGAAATAAGCAACACCACAGAGCAAAAAGAACTCATAGAACATACACTGCAAAACTTACCTACATTAGATACGAGATCCTTTAAAGGACAATTGATCAAACCTTACATTTGGGAGCAACTCAACTCTGGCGATATTTATTATGAAAAAGGTTTTTTTAATACTGTGGGCTCACTTCATACAGCCTATCAAGACATAAACAGTGAATCTCCTTCAAATCAACTCTATCGGCTCATCATGAACGTTTATGGTAAAAAAGGCCATCTTGCGCATACAATACATGATCATGGGCAATCAGAAATCCTGTGGTCTTCTAAGTCTCACTTTAAAGTCGTTAGAAAAGACTATGACTCAACAACAGATACTTATTATATGCAACTCAATGAAATAGAAACTAAAGATATCACGCCTACCGCTCGCATTCTTTCTTCTTATGATGGTTCACAAATTCATGTAAACCGTCCCTCTTGCAGATAATCTTAAGCCTGAAGAACTATGATATCTAAACTCCCCATCCAAGCTTGCATCTCTTCTTTACTCTTACTGAATATAGGGCAAAGCCATGCTGGCTGGTTTGCTGATTCGATGCAAATTAGCTCTATTGATGAAAATCTGTGGGAGAGTCGGATCAATAACTTAAAATTTATTGAAAATAATCAGCAGCGTCATTTTTCTTTTAACGAGGAGGATCTCAAACTATTTGAACGTGCTTTTCAAAATGAACATTTAATTCGTGATCTCAACTACGGCACAAATAATCCAGCCTTACTTCAAGCTACAACCTTGGGCGCAGAGCAGCGCAGTTTATATGCACAGCTCTCTGATAAAATCGATGAAATGTTATATACCTTGCCTCCTCTAGAAGTGGAGTCCTATACTGCTAAAATCATGCCTGAATCTTTGTTTAACCGATTAAGTACAGGAGTGGTATATCATAAAAAAGGATACATGCAAAGCTATGGCGGTTTACATATGGCGCATGACCGTTTGGAACGATTGAAACAAGTAGGTACTGATGGAAAAAAAGTACTGATCAAAATACAAGGAAAAAATGGCCGACTTTTCGATAATCTAAGTCAACGTTTTGAAGGACATATACTCTGGCCTAAAGATTCCTATTTTAAGATCGTCACCATGGACTACAATGCAGAGCAAGACTTGCACTTTCTACTGTTAAAAGAAATCAAAAAACCGAGAAAAAGAGCAATAGAGCAAAGTCGTGCAGCTTCAAGCAGCTCAGCAAAACGAAAACCTTGCCCTTGATATCTTTCTTATCAAAAAACACCTCTTTGTTCAAAAAAAAAACAAAAAATACCGTTTATGAAAAAAACCTTTGCATATATGCAAAAGTTCAGTAGAATCTTATCTCATTCCTAAGGTGGAAAACCGTGCTTATTCAAGCGCGGTTTTTTTGTATCTTTTTTTCACCTGTATGTCTGTATTGCAACACTTGGACATAGGATCTGCAAATCCAAAGCATTGAACCTTTCTTGTCTCTTCATTCAACTGATTTTAAACACTTGTACAGAGTGTAGATGATTCGCCTTATCCAGAAGATGAGGCTGTTTTGAAGCGAATATAAAAATTCAATGTCATGTGTACAGCACAAGGTACTTCATCTTGCGCATATCTTAGACCCAGAAGATGCAGGTCATCTTCTACTGAATTAAAATAAAGAGTATTTCTATGACAACATCAAACCGTAAACCTATCATTGATATCAAAACGCCAAAAAAAGGCTACCCTTTACCCAATCTAAAAAACCCCTTACAAACTGATGTGCAACGCATCATCAAATCGTTCGAAAAAATTGATGCGGATATACATGAGCTGGACAGTGATAAGCTGGATCAAACTGGTGGTAGAATCAGCGGCAATATAGGACGTACAGCACATGAAAAAGGCTGCTTCGTCGGCGGCTATAATAACCTTGGCAATAGTAGTCATTATACCAACCCTATTTTTGCTGTTGGGGACCATTATTTACCTAATGGAAAAGACTTGAATAATTTCTATGGTATTGGTTTTGGTAGCGGAGTATCATCATTTATACCTTATATCTCTTATCACTCGTGGGGGTTATATGTAGCTGCCGAAGGAGTGGCTCGAGTCTTCTTAGATGGTAATAAAGGTAACATCTACGCCGAAGCCGATGCTTATGTGCAAGGAGGTAAGAAAAAAGTCGCCACAGAAGAATATGCCGATCAAAAGTTTTTACCTCTTAAGGGAGGCACTCTAAAAGGTGATTTGAAGCTAAATAATAACGCTATAAGATTTACAGGAGAGAAAACTGATAAAGCCGTTATAAGGCACGAACATATCTCTGGAGGGGCTTCTGCTTTCTCATTTTATCTAGATGATGATTACAATGACTACTTTCGTTGGCTTAAACGTCTATACAACAATAATACCACCTACGAAGCAATGAGCCTTAAAAGCGATGGCTTACGAGTCGATGGCAAAAAAGTCGCCACAGAAGAATATGCCGATCAAAAGTTTTTACCTCTTGAAGGAGGAGCACTGACGGGTGATTTGAAGATTATAACTGGCGAAGATAAAAGTGCTTCTTTTCAACTGCTTGAAAAAGAAAATTATGGCTTTGAACTAGTCTACGCAGGTGGTTCAAACGTCACCCATTTCAGAACATATGATGCAAAATCAGAACCTGTAGATTTCATGACCGTCGCGCGCGGCTCTAACAAACCTGACTTCAAAGATATACCGACTGTCGATGGCAAAAAAGTCGCCACAGAAGAATATGCCGATCAAAAGTTTTTACCTCTTGATGGAGGCACTCTAAAAGGTGATTTGAAGCTAAATAATAACGCCATAAGATTTACAGGAGAGAAAACTGATAAAGCCTTTATAAGGCACGAACATATCTCTGGAGGGGTTTCTGCTTTCTCATTTTATCTAGATGATGATTACAATGACTACTTTCGTTGGCTTAAACGTCTATCCACCAGCAATACCGCCTACGAAGCAATGAGCCTTAAAAACGATGGCTTACGAGTCGATGGCAAAAAAGTCGCCATGCAAAGCGAAATCGATGCTTTGAAAAAAGAATTGGCGGCGCTCAAAGCACTGATCACCAAAGGCTAGCCTAAACACCTTTCCTATTGAATACGGCTCG
>MDTC01068135.1_pt1 | contig 10455 bp, 8 predicted proteins | sample 811181 | NCBI WGS metagenome assembly MDTC01 (sample SAMN05326644, study PRJNA326480) | marine metagenome | isolation source: seawater | place: Pacific Ocean: North | collected 2011
CAAGTCTTAATAATATTAATAGCTAATATCAGTTCAAGACGATTTTATCCTTATTATTTGCTAAAATTCAATGCTATTTATTGCAATGCAATATAAATATGTATAACAAACAAATTACAATAAAAACATTGCAATGCAAGAGAATTTGTTTTGAGTGGTTTTTTGGCAAAAGGAAAAACAGTGACGATCCGCGTTTCCGAGAAGACATTCGAGGAAGTGAAGGAAATCTGTTCGGAGTTAGGAGAGACCTACAATTTTAATCAATTCGTGAATCAAAGTCTGGGAGCGATCCTGGATGTGATCAGGCACGAGGGACAGGACATACCAATTCCACGATTTGCGATGATGGCGAGATTAATGAAAGAGTATGAAGCCAGAAACTTTAGGGATTCAAAGGGAGAGGGAAAATGAAATCCTTGAAACACAACCAATCACAACTCCCTGGATGGGTAACCTTGAAGCGTTTGCTGATTCCGTCCTTTGCCTTTTGCTTCTTTTTAGTTTTCCTTCTCTCGCACAGGGAGATTGCGGATAATTTTTTGGGCAATGTTTCGGATGTGTTTCTAATCTCTTTAAATTATGGTTCCCAAATCGGCATGTGGTTGTCCGCTACTTTTCTTGTGCAGCGACTAGTCACGGTATTCGTATGGGATGGATTGATTGCTGGAATATCGGGCCGTCCCGTTCCCCGGTTGCCGAAAGATGTGACCGCAATGATTTTGTTTGGGGTTGCAACTATGGGAGTTTTGGCAACGGTCTTTAATCAGTCGGTAACTGGTATTTGGGCAACATCCGGAGTTTTTGGGATCGTTGTGGGAATTGCCCTGCGGAATGTGATCCTTGATGTTTTCATCGGATTATCGATGCATGTGGAACAACCATTTCGAATCGGTGATTGGGTAATGATCCATCAAAACAGAAGAGAAACTCACATTATCGGTCAAGTGATCGAAATCAATTGGAGAACCACCCGTTTGAAAACGACGAAGAAAAACATGGTGGTGATTCCAAATAGTAAAATGGGAGAAGCCATTCTTACCAACTACATGCAACCGAAGCCACATTTCAGGATCGATCTGGATTTTGTCCTCGATTATTCAATTCCTCCAAATCGTGCAATACGGGTCTTGACTGCTGGTATTCATGCCTTGGTGGACAATGAAAAAATTCTGGAAGATCCTGCCCCCGAAGTCCGTCTTGATAAAACCATGATGGATGGACAAGGCTACGAAGTCCGATACTTTATTCTTCCAGTTAACCTGTCACCCAATGAATCGAGGCATCTTGTAAACAAAAGCATTTTGGAACACCTCGCACTTGCGGGCCTCGCTCCTGCAATGCCAAAGGAAAGAGTCTTTATGGAGACTAGTGGTAAACTTCCTCTCCTCAATCTTCACGAAAAAGTGAATTACGAGGAAATGATCACAAAAAATGAACTCTTCAGTATTCTCTCCGAAGAAGAGATACGGGAAGTGAGAGTAGGCGAGCGACGCTTGAAACTGGAAGCCGGAGAAACCCTTTACGAGCAAGGGGACAGCGGTGACACACTCTACCTCGTTGTCGAGGGACTTCTCCAGTCCTTTTGTTCCTTTTCAGGCGAAGAAGCGGAAAAAAAGATCGAGGTTGTTCAAGCAGGCCGACACATTGGAGAAGATTGCGTAATGGGCCGTAAAGAAAGATCTTCAACCATCCGGGCAACGAGCGAAGTGGTGGTGATGGCTTATGAAGGGGTGAGAATCCGAAAAATAGCCAAGAAAAATGGAAAGTTCCTGGCTCGTCTCAATCAAAACTTGAACTTTTCAAAAGACCAAATCGAGCGCAGTAAATGGAGGGCGGAAAAGAAAAACAAAACCCCATTGGACAAAAGGCGGAAGAAAGGGGTGGCGAAAACATTGCAGACATTTTTCTCTGACTTATTCCCTGATTCCAGTTCTCCAAGCACAGAATCACAATTATGAAAAAGAATATTCTTCGAAAATTTTGGCTCTTAAAAATCTTCCTGATTTATCTGGGAAATTCTCTTTTGATTGGTTTGGAAGCGGAGGAATTGCAAGTGCCAATGGTTTCGGAAAGAATCCGCCTGAGCTATGTCGATCCCGCCCGATGCACGCAATTATTGAAATTATTCGGAGTTCGTGTCGGAGATCCAAAGCAGGAGGTAAACCGAGACCAGTTGCCGGTCGTGGTTGCTCTTCCGACAACAAATTTTCACGAGACCGTACCCGACCATTCCAAAGTATTTCCACACACTGAAACTGACCCAATTCATGAATTGCTTCTATTTTTTGATCCAAATTTTCCTGAAAAAGCGGGCCAAGTAAGAAAAATCATCGAGGAGCAAATTGATCTCCCCGCACGCAAAATTATGATCGAAGCAATGGTTCTGGAAATTTCTTCAATTGCACTGGACGAACTAGGAGTGGAATGGGACTTTAGTTCAGGAAAAAACTCACTTTCGGGCGGGAATTTTATTAATCAAAAACTGGGAGGTGCGACTGATAATCTGGTTCTTGGAAGAATTACCCATCCAGCAACTGGCACCGCCCAGTTCGATGCAACGATCACCAATGTATTCCGCGAATTTAACATTCGACTACAGGCACTGGTTGAAGATGGATCTGCCCAGGTTTTGTCGCGCCCAAGCGTACTCACTCTGGATAATCGAATGGCATACATAAATGTTTCGGAAAAAATTCCGATCGCCAGTACAAAGTTCGTCAAAGACTATGTCAGCTCGGTTGATTTTCGCGAAGTGACTGCAGGAATCGAACTTGCAGTACGACCTCGGATCAGCCGTGATGGAAATGAAGTGTCCCTCCAAATAAACGCCGCCGTATCGGCTCAAGTACCAGGGAAGGACAAGGTGGTGATCGGAGCCGGAAATTATGAACTGGCCCGTTCTCCCACTCTCTCAGTTCGAGAAGTCAAAACCTACGCCAGGATTGCCAACGATACTCCCTTCATTGTGGGCGGTCTTATTGCCAAGGATTCTGAAGAATCTACGAGCAAAGTTCCAGTACTGGGCGAACTTCCGATTCTTGGGACTCTCTTTCAATCGAAGACACAAACCGGACAGAAAAGGGAGGTAATCATTGTAATTACTCCTTCTGTTCTCCCTGACGACAGTCCCGTTCACGCAGGAATGCCCAAAGATGACGATCTCTTTGATCAATTCGGTCATCGCTTATTTCGTGATGCATACAGAATCCGGGCGGAGGACACATTCGACTTGCGGTACCTCACAGAAAACAAAGGTTTACAACAATTACAGGATGCAGTCGATCGAGTCGTGGTGGACCATCCCAAATTATCCGGGCAATACCCTTATGAGAATTTTGCCAACGAGGCAGTACCAGGAGAGGATGCCTTGGTCCGCAGGCAAATTTATGAAGTACTCAAGCGGCAGGATGCTTCTGAGGTGTTGGACGATGACCGTTTAATTTTCTTCGAAAAAGAAGAAGGAGGTGGCTCGGGAATAAAAGTTCGTTTTCTCACTGATTACCTAAAAAAAGAGGCCCCCTTTGTTTTGGAGGAGAAAGAAAGTGGCAAGGCGGTCGGGCTCTGCTTTCGGATGCGAAGGGATACAACGGGGGTTGAGCAGTTGCTCGATGAGCCGATTCCGGAAATTAAAATCGTCGATTGTCCGGATGAAAATACTTGGCGTTCCCTTTTACTCGAATCGAACAAGATCAGCCCGGAATTCGCTCCCAAGCAGGTCCTATTTCTAAGAAACAAGAATGATTTAAACCGCTTGAAGAATGCAATTTTAATGAAGAAAATAATTTCCCTGAATGCCTCTGATTATATTTTAAAACTGAAAAATTTTACCCGTGGTCGACTCCTGAGAATGCCGACGGTGCGTGAAAAAGACATCGAATTAATCGATGCCGATGTGGCCACCTGCTTTTATCATTCAGAACTTTATTATTCTGTTTTGGAGCAATCTTTGCAGGCCGACTACACTGCTTTGAAAAAAGTACTTACCGGGACTCAATATGGTGAAGCTCTCGAACAAACCCGATAGTTTGGAATGTTTGCCGAGGATTGAGGAAATCAATTATTTGAATTGATTGATGAAGGCCTGGCATGAAAAACCAACAAACATAGCCATATCCTGATCACCGGGTAAAACAATGACCGGTGATAGATCGGGTGGACGGATTTGGTGAGCCCTGTTAAGGCATGCTTTCATCGATGGCAGGGCATCTTTTGCCTTTACTCCCAATAATTCTATAGTCCGAGCCGCATGAGTCACCACGATCAAGTTTTGGTGCTTGAGTTCTTTGATCAGTACCGGAATTGCCAATTTGATTTCGCCTTGCAAGGCCAGGGCATTGGCTGCTTCGATTCGAACCGAGGGGGAAGAATCCTGAAGTGCTTCTCTCAACCTAAGGATTCCCTCTTCGGTTGGTTTTTCCTTTCGTGCAGTCAATCCGATTGCCGCCCAGTAGCGGACGGCTTCAATTTCGGATTGTAAAAGGTGGAGTAATTTTTGTTCGCCTGCAGTTCCAACTGCATTGGCAGCTTGAAGGATAGCTTTGAAATTTATTTTACCGGACCTTCCAACCTCCCATCCGGAACTGCCCTTTAATTTTTCCCATGCCTCATACTCGGGAAGAAATCCGAGGTCGCGGGACTGAATGAGGTGCTGGTGTAATTGCCCTCGCATGAGCTGGACGATATTTTCGTGGTCCCTGGAATCGGCCAAATTATAAAGGTTCTGAGGATCATTTTTGCAGTCGTAAAGCTCTTCAACCGGACGGGTCGGACTTGTGAAGTGTGATTGGGCGGGGTTTTTTAGATCACCTGTGGAAATTCGATAAAATTCATGCCTTATTTCTCCGAGATCCGGCCAGGCGGTCGGTTGGTTGTAGCCGAGATGGGGCATGTAGTTACGGATGTAGCGGAACCTGCCGTCTCTCACTGAGCGGGCAAGATCGCGGACTTCATCCACTCGGTCCCGATGTCCGAAAGCATGAGTTCTTGGCTTGGAGGCTTTCGGTCCGAGAAATGGTTTTCCCTGCATGTAACTGGGAATTGGTGTTGAGGTAATACTAAGCACAGTGGGAGCAAAGTCGACAAATGCGACCATTCGGTCGGTTTTTTGTCCGGGAATGACAGGGGCGAGGAATTTCCATTTTTCCGGAAATCTTATTAAAAGCGGGACATGCATCCCACTGTCCAGAAGTGCTCGTTTGTGACGGGGCATGCCCGATCCATGGTCTGAAAAAAAGAAGACGATGGTGTTCTCGGCCAGCCCGTCATCTTCGAGTTGAAGGAGTATCAGACCCACCTCTTTGTCCATCATGGTTATGCAATCATGAAAGCGGGCCACGGTTTTGCGGACGACCGGGGTGTCGGGGTAGTAGGGCGGAAGTAAGATTTTTGTTGGGTCATGGATTTCTTGTTCCTTCAACTTTGACTGAATTTCCTTTTTGAATCGATCATACGGCCAAACCATGGTGCGGCTCTGGTGAGAGGTCATTAAGTTAAAGACAGAGAAGAAGGGAGACTCTTTATTTTCGCGTTTGCGCCAATGAGCCTCGGTGGAATTTTCATTCCAAGATTGCTCGATAATATTTTCAAGGTTCCCCGAGTTATAGTCGGTCTTGACATTGTTGGTGGTGAAGTAGCCTTCCTTTCGCAGCCGTGCGGGAAAGCCGGTCATGTAGGAAGGGAGGGGAAATCCGGATCGCATTTGCTGAGTGCCGAGAGAGGGCGGGTATGCCCCCTGAATCAGGCAGGAACGCGAGGGGGAACAGACTGGTGCGGAAGCAAAGGCGTGAGTGTAACGGACGCTCTCCCTGGAAAATTTATCGAGGTTGGGAGTGACCGCGTCAGAATTTCCATAACATCCAAGCACCGGGCTCATGTCTTCGGCAGTGATCCATAAAATATTAGGGCGTTCCGACCCATCTAGGGATCCGAACAAGACCGGAATTATCAAAAGAACTGAAAAAAAAGATTGGGTAATGTTTGAGGACATGCTTTGCAGGGGTGGGAATTTTGATTTCGTTCGGAGAAATCCATGTGCGATCTCTTTACGATTGTAACATTGAGTACTCGCAACTAACTAGAATTAAGTTCGTCTCCTTCATCCTCCAGGTTCTTGTCCTCTTCGGCGAAAGAAAGAATTTCCTGATCGTGAGTATCCTCCGATTCAAGTTTACTTGAGAATGAAGCGGGTAATTCCTTTTTGGCACGAATCCCGAGGGCTCTTAGTTTTTCCACCCGACTGATTAAATTGCCCGAACCGGAAGACAATTGCCCGACTCCTTTTTCGTGGGCATCAGTAGCTTTTTGAAGAGCCTTACCGATGTCTTCAATGTTGCCTAGAAATCCAATAAATTTATCGTAAAGATTGCCAGCCTGGCGGGCAATCTCATGGGCGTGTTTATTTTGTTTTTCCAATTTCCAGAGGTTGGCCACTGTCTTGATTGTAGCCATTAAAGTGGTGGAAGTAACGAGCACAATTTTTCGATCGAATGCATATTGGTAGAGATTAGGGTCCTCGCGTAATGCCGCTCCAAATGCAGGCTCTACTGGAACAAACAAGAGTACGAAGTCCGGAGCGTTAATCTGTTCGATTGCGGAGTAGTCTTTGTCAGAGAGTTCGTCGACATGCTTTTTTAAGGATTGCAAATGTTCTTTGAGGGCTTGGTTGCGGAGCTCCTCGTCTTCGAGAGAAATTGAACGTTCGTAGGCAGTAAGTGAGACCTTCGAGTCGACTACGATTGCACGATCCTCGGGAAGACGAATGACTGCGTCCGGACGCTGGCGATCAAAAGTTTCCTGCATTAAAAATTCCTGACCTTTTACCAACCCAGATGCTTCGAGTGTGCGCTCCAGAATAAATTCTCCCCAGTCCCCCTGCTTTTTGGAATCCCCTTTTAGGGCAGTGGTCAGGTTCCGAGCTTCCTCGCTTAATTGAGTCTGTGCCAGTTGTAGATTTCCAAGAAACTCTTTAAGCGATGCTTGTTGGGAAAGGTCTTTTTCGTGGATATCCTCGACTTTTTTGCGAAAAGCCCGGATGTCTTTGTCCAAAGGCTCGAGGACATTTTTTAAATTTTCTTTGTTGGTTTCAGTGAACTTGGCACTTTTTTGTTCAAGAATTTTATTGGCCAGATTTTCGAATCTCTCCTGCATCTGCTTGGCAAGACTTTCCTGTTCTTCTAGCTGATGTTCGAGTCTTTTATTCAATTCTTCATTGAGGGTCGTCATCTCCGCTCGATCTATTTCCGCCTGCCTTAAACTTTCTCGTAACTCTTTTTCCAATACCCCCCCGCGCTTGATTTCTTCCTTGAGCAATCGGTTTTCCGTACTCAGTGAATCAACCCCGCCCTGCTGGCTGCGTTGCCGCACGATAAATACAAGTAAAAAGCCAATTCCGATGGCCATTCCCGCCAGTCCATAAACCAAGTTATCCACTTATTTATATGAAGCTTTGGGACTATTTGTTGTCAAGCCCGAGAAGGTCTACTAGACGGAAACCGATGCACCGTCGACTACATTGAATCCTTCAAATTCGGGGTGTCCCAAATACAAATGCCCGCGGTTGCCAGCACCCGAATGGGCTTTCCTGAATGCCTCTGACTTTGTCCAGGCTTCAAAGTCGGCCTCAGAATTCCAGAGGGTGTGGGAGGCGTATAGAGTGAATTCTTCCCCTGCCGGACCCTTGAGAAGATTGAACTTAATGAAGCCGGACACTTCCTCTAAAAAGGTGGTTCGGGTCTTCCAAATGTCCTCAAAATCAGACTCGTGGCCTTTGACAATACGAAAGCGGTTCATCGGGATATAATGGCTCATATCTGTGTATGGAAGCGAAATTGAAAAACTATGGCAAGCTCGGGATTAGTCTATTTTTGGCAGGGATTTATCGGGCTCAAAATTTCTAAGATTTATTCTTTAATTTTTATAGCTTGTTTCTGATTTCCCTCTTGCCATCAAAGGGAAGGCGGTAAAAATCAAAATTGTGAAACATTTAAAAACTTCTTCCGCTTTCTCAATAGATGGACTCTCCCGCCGATCAATGATCAAAGGTGCAACCACTGGGTTGGTGGCTGGTAGTTTGGTCGGTGCGCCAAATGCGGGGTTGGCAAAAGAGGAAAGGAAAAGAGGAGTGAAGAAAGGACGTATTAATCAGTCTGTAGTCTCCTGGTGCTTTTCCGATTACTGGAGTGTGGAGGAGACTTGTAGGCAAGCGAAACGCCTTGGATGCAAGAGTATTGAATTGATCAACTCTAAGAACTGGCCGATTTTGAAAAAGCATGGGTTGACCTGTGCGATTTCCGGAATCCCGGTCGATGGAAAACCTTTCATTAAAGGATTTAATAATCCCGAATACCACCCCTGGCTGATCGAGGCGACCAAGCAGGCGATCGACGAGTCTGCCGATTTTGGCTGTCCCAATGTGATTGCGTTCACTGGATTTTCGGAGAACTTTTCCTTGGAGGATGGTGCAAAAAATTGCATTAAGGGCTTTAAGAAAGTGGCAGGGTACGCAGAGAAAAAAGGAGTTACTGTTTGCCTCGAGATGCTCAATAGCAGGGATGGAACTGATCCTAACAAAGGCCACCCGGGATACCAAGGCGACCACACTGACTACTGCATGGAAATTCTCCATGCGGTGGGTTCGCCAAGAGTCAAACTTCTCTTTGATATTTACCATGTCCAGATCATGGATGGCGACGTCATCCGACGAATCGGAGAGTGCGGAGAAATGATCGGCCATGTCCACACTGCGGGCAATCCGGGACGTGGAGAACTGGACGATAAGCAAGAGATCAATTATCCACCGATTATGAAGGCTCTGCTCAAAGAAGGTTACGAAGGATTTGTGGGACAGGAATTCATACCAACCCGGGACCCTATACAAGGACTGGCTGAAGCAGTCGAACTATGCGATGTATAGTTTAAAGATGTGTCTTTCGAGTTGATTCCCTAAGTCTTTCAATTTACCTATTTTTCATGGGGGTGAGTGAGAACTGGAGTTATGCAATTCATTGATTTATTCTGCGGGATTGGAGGCTTTCGAGAAGCACTTGAGAACGGGGGGCACACTTGTGTTTTTTCCTCGGACTGGGATAGGGATGCACAAGAAACTTACGAATTGAATTACCACGAACGTCCAACCGGGGATTTGTGTGAAGTTGAGTCCACTTCCATACCTAGGCATGATATTTTGTGCGGCGGATTTCCTTGCCAGCCATTTAGTATATCTGGAAACCGCGGAGGATTCGGGGATGCCCGCGGAACTCTGCTCCACGAAATATTGCGAATTGCGGATTATCACAATCCAAGTGTCCTTTTTCTTGAAAATGTGAAGAATTTTGTTGGGCATGACGGCGGTAAGACGCTTGCCACAACTTCTAGACTACTTACGAAGTTGGGGTATCAGGTCCATCATTCCGTGCTTAATGCCTCTCGCTACGGGGTGGCTCAAAAGCGGGAACGAATTTATTTTGTTTGCTTCCGCAAAGACTTGGGAATTTCAAATTTCAAATTCCCTGAACCTTCGGATGACGACCTTGCGGTGGAAGATTTCCTCTTGCCTGAAGAGGACCCAAGACTCAAAGACTTGGTGGTCAATCGATCGGATTTGAGACTGAACGAGGATCTACCTACCGAACGTGAAAACCGGCCCTTGAGAATTGGCTCAGTAGGGAAGGGGGGGCAGGGCGAGCGGGTCTACAGTGCAAAGGGCCACGCCATAACACTCTCCGCATTTGGGGGTGGAATCGGTGCCAAGACTGGAATGTATTGGATCGGTGGGAAAATTCGCCGTCTCCATCCGGAAGAGTGCCGTCGCATAATGGGTTTCCCTGAGGAATTCCAACTCCATTCCCGACGCAATGTTTGTTATAAGCAATTTGGAAATTCCGTGGCTGTGCCAGTGGTTAAGAAAATTTTTCAATCCATCGAGCACTCCCTTTCTTCGCACTCCTTGAGGGCAGCGTAAATTTGATTTTCGAGATGGAGCCCGAAAAGGTCGTTCTGGATTGGTGCGAATCGGCGGTGGAGCAATCGGTTTTCTGGTTGGTCGCACAATCAAAGAGAGAAGATTTTATCGACCTTTCGCACCTCAGAGTTTTAACCCAAACCAGTGGAGGAGCCAGGAGGATCAAGGAAAGCCTGGCCCAGTTTGCCAAGGAAAAAGATTCAGCCTGCCTGCTTCCTGTTATGAGTACACCCGGATCCTTGATTAAGCCAGGCGGTGAATTGATTGATGGCTTCCAAGTCGCGTCTGCTCTGCAGAGCTTGGCCATTTGGACTTTAACTCTGAAAGGACAAGATCTTTCGCAGTTTGAAAATCTGTTTCCTCAGACACCCGAAATTCTTGATGTCTCGTGGGGATTAGCAATGGCCCAGTCGATGCTTAATTTACGAGAAACCTTGGCCGAAGCAAATTACGATTGTGAATCGGTCGAGCAGAGCAGATTGACCGAAAAGTGGGGG
>MDTC01061958.1_pt1 | contig 10454 bp, 5 predicted proteins | sample 811181 | NCBI WGS metagenome assembly MDTC01 (sample SAMN05326644, study PRJNA326480) | marine metagenome | isolation source: seawater | place: Pacific Ocean: North | collected 2011
GGTAAAAATAAATTTGGTAGATCTTCGTGTCAAAATAATAAGGGTACAGTTTTTGCTATAGGTTCAGAGGATAATGTTGTAGTTTATACAAGTAATATATTCTCAACTAAATACGCAACTTCTATTTCAAATCCCGGAAACTCAGGTAGTTTATTTGGCTATAAAATTGCTATGGATTCAACAGGGGATACTATTATAGTTGGTGCACCGGGTGATACTAGGGCTTATGTATTTGATGCACAAAATAAAGCTAGAACGTCGTGGACTCAACGTTCATCCGGATGGAATAGTAATAGTTATTTAGGAACTTCTGATTCTGGTACCATACATTACGGTTCAGATGTAGACGTGGCGTGCGATGATGATTCGTTATTTGTTATTGGTAGACCCGGTGATCACAAAATCGAGTTATGGTCTTGGCCAAATGGGTCTTCGGCAACACTTTTAAAAACTATAACAGTTTCAGACAACTTCGGGTTTTCGTGTAAACTTTCGGCAGATGGTCAAGTTGTTATAGCCGGTGGACCGGGTAATTATTACCCGTCGGGTACCACTAGTGGGTATGGTAATGGTATAGCACGCGTATACGCAAAAGATCCTTCAAACGCAAGTACATGGACACAAAGAACACTTCCATTCTCTGTTAGTAATTGTCCTGCTTACGTAGAATATACTCAAGATACAAATACAACTATAAAAAGTGTTACTAATACTTCTCTTGAATCTGGTGGTACTAAAACAGTTCTTAATCCAGCTTTTGGGTATAGTGTAGCTATAAATAAAGACGGTACTTTTATAGCAGTTTCTGCACCTAATAGAAGATGTTTTTTTGCAGCCGAGTGGATAAATAATACATCTTATAACTGGTTAACAGGTAGAGCAATTACAGGTGAAAAAGATTCATTTGGTAGTTATTTATTTATGCAACACGACGGAACGCGTATAGTTACAGGGAACACGCATATAGAACAGGGACATTACCTGCAGGCTAATGGTACTTGGGATTATACAAATCACGAAACCACGAGTTATTGTATATTAGATTGGAACGGTCTTTACTTTACAAATTATAGCGAATCATTTAATCAATACTCGGTGGGTGGATTACCTACATCTGTATCAAAAAGTGGTGAATTTGTTTTATTTTCTACAAAACTTTCGAAAAGTGATTATCAATTAGGGGCTAACGAGACTCGAACAACAGGTATTAATAATAGCTCGTATTTTGGTTCAACAATTTTTTCGTTTACAAGATTCGCACCTACAATAAAAATTTTAGGAACAACGACGGTAGGTGGTGATTTAAAAGCGCGTTTTTTGAGTGTAGGTGGTGATAAAACATACATAGATAATGATTCAACAATTCCCGGTTATATAAATTTTGAAAATAATCGAGATGAACACAGTATTTTTAAGACACAAATCATAAACACATCACAATATACTGGTGATGATAATTTATCCGAACTCCTGTTGTTTAAATCCGGACACGTTCGAGGACTTAATTCAAAGGGTCCTGATAGAATACGTGTTAAATCACCGACTGTTATTTTAGAAGGTCTAACATTTGAAAATTATGACACCGTTCAATACGTAGATGAAACTGGAAGGGAAGCTGAAGCGTATTCTAGACTTCTTAAAGAAGCTTCTGCGGTTTATTCTCGATTAACTTTAACGGGTATAGGAAATATAGGTATAGGTGTACCCGAATATGCAGATCATATCATAAAGGAAAATTTTAATTTAGGTGAAGGGTGGTCGACCCCAGAATCTGTTTATTATAATAAACAAAATGCAAACGCAAATGCACAAGCACCACCTCTCATAAACCATAGACTGGTTATAGATGGTACACAGAGTATACAAAACGGTAAACTTTACATAAACGATCCAATATCTTCAAATGTAATTACGGATGGTTTATCGTCTTGTTATAATACCATGACGAAAGATTGTATTCAAGATACAAATACTACAAATGTACCTTACGTAATATGTGATATTAAGAAGCGTAACCCTATAATTAATGAGAATGATGGTCACTTAACAAACGGTCCATTCGAAGACCGTATGAGATTATACAATACGGTTACGTACGATGATGTAAATAAAGGATTATATTTTGGAACAAGTACATCGTATGCACAGGGATTTATTCATGAAGCACGAGATACCATTACAGGGACTGTTACGAACTCTTTAGATGCTGTGTATACAGTCTCGTACTGGTTTATGTTAAAAGATTATGCACAAAGTACATTTGGGTCGAGTGGGAAATTGGTATTCACTGCTTATAGAGATACTGCGTTTGGATACGGTCATAAAATTACAAGTTCGGGATTCAAAATCCAATATTCACCAGATAACTCACCCGCTGTTGATATAGCCGTACAATCTGACTATACTGTAAATTATACGTTTAATCAAAATGTATGGTACCATGTATGTGTTAAAGTAGATAATACAACTGGAAATGGCGTCACACAGGGTTCAGCAACTACACAATTGTGGATAAACGGTGTATCACAATCTTTAACCGCAAACGAGACAGTTAGAGATATGGAAGGAAGTTTCCCAAGATTTTTTTATTTTGGGATAGTTAATCAAGCAGTTGGATCTGGTTATGGAAGCATGACAGGTAATCATACTTTAGGTGGTGATGGTATGTATGGTCACCTTATTGGTAATGTTAAAATTTATATCGCACAAGATGGTACGGGTATTTTTGAAAGGGCATCTATACCAGATTATAACAGTGCTGCCGATTTATACAACGAAGGACCACCCAATGAAGGAATGTCATTATTAGGTGGTATGAATATATCAGGTGGTTTACGTGCAAATGGTTCCACCGGGACGAGTGGACAAGTACTTACATCGAGTGGTGGGGGTGCAATGTCTTGGTCAACTGTAAGTGGTTCAAGTCCTTGGGCAACGTCGGGATCGGACATTTATAGGAGTGGTGGTAATGTTGGTATTGGAACTACAAACCCAGCGTACCCATTAGATGTTAACGGTACAGTAAATGCAACTTCATTCAGAGGTGATGGTGCGAATTTGACAAATGTTACAGCAGGAAGTATAACAGCCGAAGCGTCAAGTACTATATCTATTTCAACTATTAATGTATTAGCTGCGGACTGGAAAAGAGTATAAATATATACATGTAATATAAGAATGTCGTGGCGGCTTTCACAATCTAATAATTATAGTAGTACAAATGTATTTTCCCAACCATATATTAGTGATTTAAGGTATTCAAGTAATGTTTCAAATTATTGGGTATCTACTTCTTCTATGTTATCACGTGGTGAAAAAGATGTTATTCAACGAACATTTATAGGCGAACCATTAAAAAATGTGTGTAACGTCTATATTCATAATGAAACAACAAAAGACTGGTATCACGAATATACATTAACTGGAAATTCATCATTATCAGGACCGGAAGAATATCCTCCGGGTCGAATAACAACAAGTGGACAAACTCAAGATAATATTACTTATAACGTGTCTGTAGGGACATCCTACAGTTTGTTAGTGCCCGGTGATGAATTAAAACCTTTTAGTAAAAATTTAGATACCACTAATGTGTTCGTAACTGCTCCTTATTACGATATCGTATCTGGTTCATATTCTGGTAGTACAACTCTAAGTGGTAATAGCGGTGATTACATTAAATTAGAAGCAGCGGATTCAAGTGGGAATGGAATTGAAATAGACCGTTTCCATCTTTATTTTAGTAATAGTTATACTTTAGCAGAAGATTTTGTTTTATTGGGAAGTAATGATGATACAAATTGGACAAATATACACACTGCCGTATCTAATTGGAGTTATATTGCTCCAACGCCTGCCGTTGACATCGGATTAACTTATGGTTCATACGGATATTCATTTACAAAATCTACATGGAGATACTTAGCATTTGTTTTTAAACAAAAACGAGCAGATACCGGTCTTTCTTTTGTAGCAGTATCCCAAATTGAATTTTATAATACAAAACCTAGTGAAGATTTTGGTAGATCCGTCGCTGGAACAGATAATGCTGATATTGTAGCTGTAGGTGCACCGAGAACGTGGTTCGGGTCTTCGGATAATATATCGGGTTCAGTTTATGTTTTTAAAAAAGATAGTACAGGTAATGGATGGACACAAAGAGGCTCTACATTATCCCAAACAGGAGGTTTTGGACATTCTGTCGCATTATCAAAATATGATGGTAATATATTAGTTTGCGGGGCACCTTTCTATAATACAGTAACCCCTCCTAGTAGCGCTTTGTCGGTGATGGCATATCCATATACATTTTATGAGCCAGTTTCAGAAGGTAAAGTTTATATATACAAATGGAATGGTACGAATTATATTCTAGTTCAAACTTTAAATTCACCATCGGGAACTTTATCAAATAGTGTCGTACCAGATTCATGGAAAAGTTTTTATTTTGGTTACTCTTTAGACATAACAGATATAGGTGATAAGATAATTATAGGTGAGCCAGCGATAAGAAGTCTTTGGGATAATGAAATACAGGGTAGAACTACACGAACGGGAAATTATAGAATATATCCAGATGAATTTCCATATACGGGAAACGCACATGTTTACGATAATGTTTCTGTTTTATCTAGTGGTACGACATGGACCAGTAACGTTTCTATAACATCTATTACAGGTTCAACATTGTTCTCCACAGGTGATAGTACTAGTGGCAATTTTGAAGATGCGTTAGGTACTTCGGTAAGTATTAATAGACAGGGTACACGTATGTTTGCAGGTGCACCGGGAAATCACGGTAAAGTATATACAATTGGACGGGACGAGTATGATACGGTATGGGAACAAATGGGTGAAAAATCTAAAGATATAAATTCAGAAATTGATAATTCGTTACTTGGTTTTTCTATAAGTTGTGATGGTTCAGGTAGACGTTTAATTTCTGGATCACCGTTTAAATATGGTATAGGTAAAGGTATAGTTAGTATATATGATTGGAACGGTGATCAATGGGTATCTTTTCCAGGTGAAACAGTTGATATTACATCAAATTTAGTATCAAATACATTCGGAAATTTACGTTTTGGTGAATCTGTTTCTATTGATGGTGAAGGTGAAGTAATATCTATAGGAAAATCTTCTAATGAAGCATCAACTCTGTTTGCAGACTACGGTTTCACCCCCGCGAGCTTTGGCACATTTTATCCATCTAGACCACAAACATTTAATGTAAGTGATATAACTTATATAGGTGGTGCATCTACATCAAGTACTGAATCAAACATTTATACAGGTGCGTCAAATATTTGGGTATACAGCATTCAGCAATCTATGGTAATTAAAGGTAATGTAACGATAGGGGGTTATGTTGAGGCGACTGGTATATCAGTTGGTACAAATGATAATTCAACTTCGTCAAAAAGTTTATTTTTCGGTGGTACAAATTTAGATAATGCGTATAAATACACAGTTATAGAAAATAGAGTAGTTACACCGTCTACCTACCCTCCAGGTTCTGAACTATTATTATTTAAAGGTAAAGATGCGTATCCATTTGAAGATAGAATTCGTTTGAAAAGTGAACAAATATGTTTTGATCTTACATCTTCTAATGATGATAGATCCATCGAGGATATACGTATCGTTTTCGAAAAAAATAGCACTGGGTCTTTGAAATGCGGTATAAATAAAAATACACTGGATGATGTCACATTAGATGTTAACGGTATAGTAAAAGCAACTTCATTCGAAGGTTATGGTAAAAATATAACTGGAGTAGACTTAGATTTTGTTGTAAAAAATATATCAGAAAAAACTTCATCACGTGGATCAACTGCAAGTAATATAGTACTAATGAATGAAACGTTTCAATCTACACAAACATTTCCTTCAACTGCTTTAACATCTAATACAAGTCTTAACGGATTTACGTGTACAGCATCATTTAACCCTGAAGCTGCATATAAACTATTTGATAATAGTTTATATGGTTTATTTACATTTGGTGAGGATTCGGAATATACAAATGGTCAATACACTGGTTCAGTTGAAAAGGTACCGTTTTATAAAGGTCATTGGGTTGAAATTACTACAGATACCCCGATATATTTAGAAACACTGGAAATATATCCTTTTTTATATGAAAAAACAGCCTTACCACGAATATTATGGGCGTTTGGTAGTAACGATGGTATATCTTATACGAAAATAAGCACGGCTAATAAATCTTTTAATTGGGGTATAGACGATCAATTCAACACCGTGATATCAAAAACTATAAACGAATATACAGACATACCTTACACGCGACATTTATTTATTCTAAATAAAGTGTCACAACCAACGTATGCACCAAGACACTCGAAATGGCAAATAACTGCTAAGAATAGCTCATTTACTGAAACTATAAAACTTAATAATATTACGGGTGATATAAACTTTGCGGGTGGGTTAAGTGCAAATGGTGCCACGGGTACGAGTGGACAGGTACTCACATCGAGTGGTGGTGGTGCAATGTCTTGGACAACACCAAGTGGTTCGAGTCCCTGGACAACGTCGGGTTCAAATATTTATAGAAGCTCGGGTCAAGTAAATATAGGTGGAAGTACATTCACGCGAGCCAAATTAGAAGTTAATGGGGTGTATGGCAGTTATCTAAGTTTTACGCAATACACGCGCTATCAACACGGTGCAAATTTAAATGGAGTTTACACTTATTCCATATATGCAAATCAAAGAGTTGCCGCTTCTGAATTTAATGCACATTCAGATCGTCGAATAAAAAAGAATATAACCGATATAAATGATAGTTCTGCACTCGATAAAATTCGTCTTCTCGAACCCAAAATATACAATTATATCGACGAAAAAGGTAGAGGGACAAGTAATGTATACGGTTTTATCGCCCAAGAAGTCGCAAACGTTTTACCGTACGCGGTTACAATAAATGAAGGAGATATACCAAATATATTAAGAAACTCAAATGTAAGTGTCATCGATAATAATACAATTGAATTGACTTTAGAATCATCTGTAGAAGAATTAAGTTTATCAAATACATCTGTTATAAACATTATTACAGATGAGGATAAAGATTTAAAGTGTAATGTACTTTCGTTTTCGGAAAGTAATGTTATAACAATAGAAAATACAGGTGATTTTAGTAATGTCACGAACGCTTTTATAAAGGGTGAACAAATAAGTGATTTTCATCATTTAAATAAAGATGCTATATGGGCAGTTTCAACTGCGGCTTTACAGGAAGTAGATAGACAATTACAGACCGAAAAGGCGAAAGTTTCGACGTTAGAAACGCAAGTCGCTAATCTATTAACGCGTGTTACAGCGCTCGAAAACAACTAATTTTTTTTACCATTCTGGAAAATGTCAGAATGGTAGAAAGTTTTGTTTACTTACTTTCGTGATGGGAGCGTGTCCATGATTGCTAAGGCGATAACACCCGCAATAAAGAACAAAACAACATAATTACACTCCGTATCTTCTCCTCTACCAGTAGAATTTTTACCTTTCTCCTGGACTGGGACTGATACTTCTCGTGAAGGTCTCGGCCTTTCAATAGGATCTTCGTCTAATGGACAATACCCTATCATATACTATATTTTACAAATTAATTTCGACTGATTTTTTCTTTCGACCACGTTTAGCTTTGGTCTGAGTAACTTTAACTTCACGCAATTCTCCGTCACCCCCTCCTTCGACATCACCTGGTGTTGGTGCATCAGCAATATCCGAAATATCATCATCTTCATCGTCGTCTACGGTAAGTAGTTCCTGATCTGGGATACTTGTTGTGTTCATGGGTGGTGTTGGTGGCATCATAATGTTACCCATGAGACTGGAAATATCGAACCCTGGACCTTGCATTTCGTGTTTACCATCACTCGAAGGTTCGGAACCTTGTTGCGATTTTGGTACTGTATTTTGTACCGCAGACATCATGTTTTGAACAAGTCCTGGATTTTGTTTAATCACATCATTCATGTTTGGCATGACCGATTTGAACATACTATTCGTCAAATGGAACATCATCGCTGAGCCTCCAAGCATCATAATCAATTTGATTTCTGGGGCGACGTGCATTTTAGATCTATATTTCACGTATAATTCTTCAAATACTTCATCGTAATCGTCGACGTTTTCCATAACGTTTTCAGACCACCCGTCAAGCTGGATCTCGAATGGGTTATACTTCTTATTCATAAACTCAAGACCTGTCGTACACGCAATAAGCATACGTCTTGAAAACTTAATTGATTTGTCTACATCTATACTATATGTTATTCGTTTTACTTCATTTCTAAGTTCGTCTACAGGGGAATAAGCATTCAAACGCTTGTTCACAGTAAACCCCTTTTTTTCCAAACGTCCAAGTTTGTTCACGAGATCTGCTTTCTCTTCGTCAACCGTCTTAAAACCTGGTGATGGTTTTTCTTCCTCTTCTTCCATCATGTATCCACCTCCTCCACCCCCATAGTCCATATCGGGTTCGTCATCGTATTCGTGATAATCAACCGGTGCTTCTGGTGGAGGTACAGATGGTTGTGCTTGTTTATTTGGGTTAGCAAATGAGTCAATATCTTCCTGGAAAACCTGAGGTTGTGGCGCTGTAAATTGTGTTTTCATTTGAGAAATTTGTTTTTTTACAGGCTGACGTCGAGGAACATCAATTTCAATTTCGTTCATCAGGGCCTGTTCATTATCATCAAGTTTCATAACATTCGTATTTTTACGATCAAGAATAATTTCACCGTCCATTACTATTACTCTTTATATTGAAACTATTCTAATCTCTTTAACGCACTTTATAAAAAATGTTGTTTCAATATAAATGAAACTTAACGCCACCAACAAAAACACGATCAAAGCTATCGTCATCATCATCGCAGTATTGTGTGTTCTTACAATGTTCAGTACCAGCGGATACCAGGGTAAAGATGTCGAAATCGAAACCGTCAATACTGGTTCGCTTTTCGACATTCCATCGACCCAGGAATGTTTGGGTGATGCATACTATTCCGACAGTAAAGGTGGTGTATGCGACGGCCAAAAACTTGTTCGAGAACAAGCGGGGTACAAGATGAAGTAAAATCTCCAGTATATATAAATGGCTTTAGTGACAAGTCAATCCACTTTACCCGATTTCGAACACGAGTATCACACAGTTATAGTTGATACCGTTGATGATTCGACTTCAAAGCAAAAATTTACCTCACACTTCCCAATAGCACTTAAAAATATAGTTCAGATTCAGTTAATAGCGGCTCATATTGCTGGTCACGATGCGAGTAATCTCATCCATCTTAAAATTGATGAGTTAAGAACTATTTTTTCTCAAAGAGGAAAAACAGATCTCGAAACGAGTGATGATAATATGATAAACGGTGTTTTCGGAACCCTTGTAACAGACGGAACATCTCGTCTCGTTTTTAAAAATGAATACCCAGTTATCCAGCAATATTATAACCCAATTCATAAACTCGATAGATTAAATGTCGAAGTATTAAAAGAAACCGGTGATGTTGTATCATTTACATCTGGAGAAACCTGTTTAATATTTAGATTCGTCTGCAAAAAAAGAAATTTAGCCCATTAATTATGTCAGGGCGTCGCTAACTTGTATTTTTAACCTTTTCTTATTATAAATGTCATCTGGTATTGTTCAACTTATAGCAATTGGTGCTCAAGACGAACACATTATGGGCGAACCAGAAATATCTTTTTTTACGTCAACGTTTAAACGACATTCTAACTTTTCACAATCCGTTGAAAAACAAACTATTCAGGGAGATGTGAAAGCGAATTCTATGTCATCTATTCGTTTTGATCGAACAGGTGATATGTTAGGGTATACATATCTAACAATTGATAATAATACACAGGCGCTTGATATCCAGAGGTGGGATACACTCATAGATAAAGTTGAACTTCTTATTGGTGGACAGGTTATCGATACACAAGATGCGGTTTTTACCGAAAAAATAGCAATCGATACGTTTGCAACAAACGTTTCAAAAAGTGCGAATGGTACACACCCAGGTATAAGTGCTCGCTCTTATTTCTATCCATTTAGATTCTTCTTTTGTGAGGGTGCACAATGCGCTTTACCCATAGTGGCTTTACATTACCATAACGTCGAATTACGTATACATTGGGGACCAAATGCGGGTAACTATAATTTTGAGTGTTATTCAAACTATTATTACCTCGATAATGAAGAACGCGGTAACCTTGTTTCACGTAACCATAATTTAATTATTACACAGGTTCAAAAAAGTATTCCTTCAAATGAACTTTCACAGGAATTGACATTTAATCACCCGGTCAAGTATCTTGCATCTTCAGATACAACGACCGAAGGGGCGTTAACATCAACGACCAATAAAATAAAGGTTGAAATAAACGGTTTAGATATAGGTAATTTTAAATGGGCGAAA
>MDTC01081855.1_pt1 | contig 10454 bp, 6 predicted proteins | sample 811181 | NCBI WGS metagenome assembly MDTC01 (sample SAMN05326644, study PRJNA326480) | marine metagenome | isolation source: seawater | place: Pacific Ocean: North | collected 2011
ATACCAATGCAACTGTATATGATAATGATGCTGTAAATAAAGTTAATAATATATAATTATGAGGATAATGATAACGATATTTTGGTACACACATCATAACAAATAATGTAACAAAAGTCGCAATTGTAGCTAAAATATATAATGCAGTTTTATGAGGACCATTCATTAATTCGTTCATTTTATGATTTTCCATAAATAAAGCACATATACCAACTGTAAAAAGCATTTGGATTGATACAATTCCTAAAACTTTATTACGAAATCCAATTCTTATACTTTGTTCATTGAATGGATTATCGTTTAAATTCTCAAAAGGATTATGAAAAGGGTTATCTGATAAATTACTATATATTAATTTAGTATTATCTACTTTTGGTTTTTCATATAAATTAGAGTTATTATCTGCATTGAAGTTTGTGTTTTCCATTGTTTTCAGTACTATTTTGTTTATCATCCTTAATTATATACATAAATATGTAAATTTCATTTTTTATAATAAAACCGTGATATTCTGATATATTTAATTATTACCTTGAGAAATACAATTTTTCTTTCTTAATTGTAAAAATTAATAACTAAGTAATTTACCATGAAGTATATCATTTAATCTAAATTAGAATAAATATAAAAAAAATGAATTATTTTTAGATAGATTATAGCAATAATATAATAAAAACAAGCGAATAACAATGACACTTGAAGATACGATACTAACTTTGATATGTTCAAAAATTGCAATATTAGAAGAAAATGAAACACTGCTACCTCCTATTTTTCAAGAGAATGGTACTATATGGGTTGGTGAGTCTGCTAAGTATTTGATTTACCGACTATTTATAGATGGCATTATCACAAAGGAAGATGTTTGTGGATGTTTTGAAGAATATGTATATACTAATACAACAGGCGGTCGAAATAATTTAATAACAACCGAAAATCTAGAGTTTTGGAAACCATATGATATGTGTGATATAAGACGCTGCATTAATGCCGTTAATAAATTGGGGATTACTTATCAACAATTAATTACATGTGAAATTGCTCAAGAATGGTATTGGGATACAATCATCAAATATTGGCGAGAACTTGTTTACCTAAATGAAATTTCTATTAAATTTGGAGATGATAATAATTTGCAATTGTTAAATATAATTGTGAATGCAATACGAGGGTGTGAAATTTGTCAAGATATACTATCAATTCCATCTATTAATATAACATATCTTGATTGGTGTAATATTATTAATCAGGATGTTATATTTTATAATATTAAAATTGAAGATATTACGTTTAAAAGTGGTTCATTGCATGAATTAATCTATAAATTCTTGAAAGATAAAATACAGTATAATCCGCGTTGAACAGGTGTAATTATATGTGAGATGTAATTAATTTTTACTTATATATTTATCAAAAAAAGAAAATACTAAGATCATAATTTTTTTTCGTATCAAAAATGCTTTCTTTTTACATTTACCAATTTTTTTAAAAAATGTTTTATAATCATAATTATAAGGTGCTTTGATTACAAATATTTTTGCATTATATTTTATTTGTTTTATAATTTTACTAATATCTAGTTTACCTAAATATAATTGTACTAATTCAGATTCAGAATATTTTGGTCCACCCCATGGAGGATCTAAATATATAATATCCTGTTTTAAAGTTGTCATTACTTTCAGATAATTATTGCATATAATATTCACATTTGATCTCTTATATACTTTTAAATTATTTTCCAATGCACCACAATGCATCGGATTCAACTCAACTGAATTTACTCTATTAAAATGTTTGGCAAAACTTATAGTATCTCCACCTACATTTGCTGTCGCATCAGTAATAGTTGATTTAAAAATATTACCTTTGTAAACATATTTAATAATCTTAATGATTCTTTCTGCATCTCTTGGTTTACTAACACTATATATACTTTCATCGGTTATTTGTAATTTTAATCTATCTACATTTGGTTCTTTAGGAAATAAATAAAAATATTGTTTGGTTACATTTTGTAATTTAGACATATAATAACTTTTTAGAAAAAAGTTAGCAAAAATCTTTATTTTTTAGAAAAATCTTTATTTTTTTAGAAAAAATTTAATAATAAATATATATTATTATTTATGTTTCATTATTTCTTTTCTAATACCATATATCTGTATAATGAACTAAATTTAATTTCAGCTTCACTCATCTTTGATTTATTTTCCCATGTATCCAAAATGTCCTTAAAATATTCAGATTTTACTAGCTTATATCCTTTAGTAATAAAGAACTCCACCAAATTATCAAAATTAACTAAATATTCACCAGCATGTTCACCTATTGTTTCAACATAAACCGCAATTTCTTGACCATATTTTTCAAATGTATTATCTTTGTATAATCTTTTAATTCCAATTACTTTTTTGCCATTTTTGTTAAAATCATATGATTCATTATATTGGATGCTGTTTTTGGCTAATAGATTAAATACCAAATTTCCATCCAACGTAGTAAATATAAAATACCCTCCTTTTTTAATATTCTTATCAATTGTTGCAAATAGATTAGATAATGTTTGTTCATTTCTCAACATATAATGTATTGCAAACTGCATGCTAATCGAATCAAATTTATGTGTACCAAATTTGTTACTAATATCCATATTAAGATCACCTTGAACAAATTTTATTCGTAAACCATGTTTCATTCCATCTAATCGACGTTTAGCTTCATCAAGTGCGACTTGATCAATATCATGTACAGTTAAATAACGAATATGATTATTAACCCACTTATGTACATCACCACCTCTCCCCCCAGATAATTCTAATACATTATGATTTTTTCTAGGTTTGCCAATATATTCTTGATATAACATATGTTTTACTACTCTACTATGAAAAACATTCATCATAATAATATCACATTCTTTTCTTGATTTTCCTTTAAAATATCTAGACATTTTCACCGATTTAGGAAGGGGTGATTTTCCTGTAATTATATCACTTGTAATTGGATCAATATGTAATGAGTTCCATGTATCATATGCAACTGCAAAAGCATTTGGACCAAAAAACTTTCGCATTCGCATTGATTTTTGATAATTTTCTGTTTTATCTACACGTACGCGCAATGGTATCCATTTTTTATCATAATAAAATTCTACAACTGTATTATCTTTTAGGGTGTTATTTTTCACCAAATATGTTTTCTGATTAAGATTTGGTACTTGAAATTTGATCGGAACATAATATGCATTTCTAGAATACATTGGAAATAATTTCTCATGATCGTTATCTGGTCTCATTTTGTATTTATCCATATCAACTTTATTAATCGTAACGAATAAATAAAATAATCCTTTTTCTGGACTTTGCTTAACTAGAAAATCAACAGTTAATTCATTTAATGGCTTCCATTTATATGCGGTCGATCTAAATCCAGTATTAGTAGGAGTAAATACTAAACCATCTATTTTATATGGAAACTTAGTATGATTATAAATTTTATCAGATGATTTTATCATATCTGACATATAATACTTTTTTGTACAAATTTTAAATTCATCACTTGATTTAATCCCTTTTTCAAATTCTTGAATATATTTATATCTTTCTGGTAAAAATTTATCAGTAACTTCTTTACCTTTGTAAATTAAAATATCAAAAGTATAAAATGAGTTCAAATAATTAATATATTCACCATTAATTAATGAATTATGCAATGATTTATCTTTTAATTCTAAGGGCAATTTCCTAATATTACTACGATCATTAATTAAATAAATTGCACTCTTCGTAACAAAAATAAAATTATTTTCTCCATCAGCTTTTTCTGTTACAGAATAATTTTTAAATATATTGTTAATATTAGTGCTATTAAGTGCAACTAAATGATTTGTAATTTTTTTAAAATTTAGCATATGAGGTGGAATTCGTTTGATACTTCTATTAAATTCAAACTTATCTGAAAATAAATTTTGAATATCTTTTAATATATGTTTATTATCATTTAACCCATTATTTTTTATCATTGTTAATTGTTTCTCTATTTCCTTTAAATTAAGTATGGTTATATTATCTAAATATTCAATTTCTAACTCGTAATGATATTTATAATTACTTAATAATTGTTTAATATCTTTTATATTTTCATTTTTTATATCTAGATCATAAACCTTGGTAAAATCAAATCTCCATTTACCGTCTTTACTTATACGTGATATACGATCTTTAAATCTAAAACAATCATCAAATGATTCATTCGGTTTATTTAATTCTATTTCTTGTGATAATGCAATGCGACATTGTAATAAATTTAAATTAATCATGTGTACTCTATTTTTTCGTCGATATTCTGTTTTTATAGCTGTATTATTTTTATAAGTTATAATTTTTTGAGAATTACTTTTACTTTTACATACTAACATCATTTCATTTGTATGAGGTAAATCACTATATAATTCATTCATATTTAATATTTTTTTATATTTCTCAAAATCAATTTCACTTTTGAAAAAATGTTCTTGAAAAACTCCTAATCGAATTTCAAATTCCAGATTACTTTGGTCTGTTTTTTTCAGGAGATTTATTATATGACTCCTTTCATTGTAAGATAATATATTATCCATATACTATTGATAATATAAAAAATATATATAATTAATTAGCATAAATATTACATATAAGTATTTAATCCATTTATTTGTTTATTAATTGAACCTGTTATAAAAGTATCAACTTTCACTAACATTTCATCTTGAATATCTTTATTAGTTTTAAATTTGGTATTTCCATTCAATTCTAATACATTATTTCTATCATGAAAAACATCCATATGCTTATTATGTAATCGTTCTAAATATGCATCTGGAATATTGTCCTCGCCGATTCTTGATCTTTGATTAATTCTTTCTTTACATATATCTGGTGGAGTATTAATATAAATGATACCATTCAAATCAATTTTGAAATTATCAAACCAAAAATTATAAATATCCCATTCCATCTTAGAAATTCGATTATCTTCAAATAACATTTTTGCAAATATATTTTTATCTGTAAAAATAGACCGCTCACTAATGATAATTCTAGGTCCATCCTTCATTGCTTCCTTTAGAGCTTTAAGACGAGTTATATAAGCATAATTTTGGAATGTGTATCCCCATCGAGTTTGATCTTTGTAAAACTTCTGTAGAAGATTCATACCATCTAGATCAACTGTATTCTCCCAATTTGCAACTGGTTCATCTAAAATATGATATTGTGGTCTCTCTTTCTTTAGAATATCTATAAATGTAGACTTTCCTGAGCCAATATTACCATCTAACGAAATAATTATATTAGACATTTTATTAATAATATAATACTGAATTCTTAGATTGTATTCACTTTTAGTAATCAATTTTTATCTAAAAGTTGAAATCATTCTCTTATTATTTATATAAAGATATATCAATAATAATTGATAATAATGGCTAAAATATTAGTTATTGTAGAAAGTCCTGCAAAATGTTCCAAAATTTCACAAATTCTCAATTCAATTGATAAAGATAATAAATACATTGTAAAAGCAAGTATGGGACATGTGCGTGACTTACCACATAATAAATTTGGAATTAATATTAATTCAGAATTTAATAAATTTGATCCCGATTATGAAATTATAACTGGTAAAGGAGTTCTTGTGAAAGATCTCAAATGTCATGCCAAAGGTTGTGATAGTATTATCTTAGCGACGGATCTTGACCGCGAAGGTGAAGGCATTGCTTCTCATTTAGCTCATATCCTTAATCTAAAAAATCCAAAACGTATTGTTTTTAGTGAGATAACAAAAACAGCTATTAAAAAAGCACTTGATAATCCAATTTCAATAAATAAAGAAATGGTTTCTGCATATGAAACACGCCGACTACTTGATAGAATTATCGGTTATAAATTATCTCCTGTTGTTAAAAAAAATATTACAGATAGTTTTGATACCAAAATATCAGCTGGTCGAACACAATCAGTTGTTTTGAAATTAATATGTGATAAAGAAGACGAAATTAATAAATTTGAAAGTAGTGGTTACTATAGCGTGAATGGTTATTTTGAAAAAGATCTTAATTCTGTTTTGAATAATCGCATAGAAAATAAAGAGGTTACTCTTGAATTTTTAGAAAAATGCAAAACAGCTACATTTACCGTAGGTGATGTACGAATGAAGATCGTGCAAAATAAACCACCAGTTCCTTATATAACATCATCAATGCAGCAAGATGCAAATACAAAATTAAAAATGCCTATTGCAGTTAGCCAAATGTTAGCTCAAAAATTATATGAAGGTGGTTATGTTACCTATATTCGCAGTGATTCATCTAATATAGCTGAGGAATTCTTACCAACTATTGAAAATTATATTACATCAAAGTTTGGAGAAGAATATTTAGATATCAAACAACAATCAGCGCCTAAAAAAACAAAAAAGGCTGTTGAAACACAAGATGCACACGAATGTATTCGTCCAACTAATCTAAATATTACAGTTGATGATATTCCAGATGAACAACAAGCACGTTTATATGATATGATTTACAAAAGAACGATAGCATCACAAATGAAGAATAAGAAAATTAATAGAACAACTATAACAATTAATATTTCAAATGTAGAAGAACATAAATTCATAACAGAAGAGGATATTACAATCTTTAAAGGTTATACAATAATATATGATCCAGATAGTGAATTAGAAGAAAGTGAATTGAAATGGATAAAAAAAGGGATTCAATTGCTCAAAGAAAAAATAATTGCAAATGAAAAATTTACACAGCCACCACCTAGATATACAGAATCAACAATTATTAAGGATTTAGAAAAAAAAGGAATTGGCAGACCGAGTACATATGTAACATCATATCAAACAAATGTGAATCGTAATTATATTATAAAATCAAATAAAGCAGGTAAAAAACGAAAGTGTTATACAATTACATTGAGTAAATCTAATATGATGAGTGAAGTAAATAAAGAACAAACAGTATCAGCAGAAAAAAATAAATTATATTCAACTGATATTGGTAGAATTGTAAATAAATTTCTGAATGAGAATTTTTCAGATGTTATTAATTATGATTTTACTGCATTGATGGAAAAACAACTTGACAATATTGCAAATAAAAAAAACAAAAAAGACAATGTCTTATCAGAATTTTATAGAACATTCTATCCAAAAATTAAAAAATATGAAAATAATGCAGGTAACAAAAAACATTTAGGAGATTATAAAGAAAAACCAATTTATTTATGCATTTCAAAATATGGACCTATGTTACAATGGGGTGAATATGATAAATCTAAACCTAAACCGTTTGCAACATCTATATCTGATGAACAATATGAAAGTTTAAGTTTACAAGGTTCAATTAAAATGATTGAGAGTAGGTCAAAGTATCCAATTGAATTAGGATTATATAAAAAAAATAAAGTTATGTTATGCAAAGGACCATATGGGTTATATCTTAAACATAATGGAACTAATTTTAAAATTATTGAAGAAAAAGAAGTTACTTTAGCAGAAGCTAAAGATATTATTGATAAAAAAATAGATAAAGAATTTCCTAAAACGTTAGGTAAATTAAATAGAAAGGATATTAAATTATGCACCGGTCCATATGGACTATATTTGAAATATAACAATAAAAATATTAAGATCCCATCTAAAAAGGCTGTTAATAAAGAGGAAGCAATTGAAATTATTAAGAAATATACTAAATAAATCGATTGTTTTTTTAATGTTCATAAACATATTCGGGTTTCTAATAAAAGGTGGTATTTTATTTTTATAACAAAAAATATGATGATATCATATTTAATGAGATAATTCCGGTATATACTGTTTTTTTGATTTATGGTTATTTCATAGTAATAATAATTAAGAAATAAGATAAGTAATTTCAATTTATATATCAAAATTATTTAGTAATATGCTAAATAAATCCGTAATATTTTTTTTTATCTATAAATATTTCGGGATTTTTATAACATATATAAAATGATCCTATATTTATTGAAATCATAGTTATATTCATAATTATGGGATTCATTTTTTATATTAGAATAATAAAAAATAAGAATAGTTTAAATAATTTCAAATTTTATATAATTACAGATTTTTATATAAACATACAAAAATATATTTATATAATTAAATACAGATTAATTCATTGTCAATAATCCATTGCACAAATTGATCATACCATGATTTATAATTTTGATGCCATGGCTTGAACATTGGATCATCCTCTGATGAATAAATCATAGGATGTAAATCATATTCAATTTCAGGAATTTTGGATGTGTTAAATTCTTTAATATCTTCCTCATAATCTGTTTTCCACTGAGTAAAATCATAATGCCAAATAGCATATTTACGATGCCAGTCTTTTACCCATGGATATTGAGCTTGCATGGGTATAGGAGCTTTTGGTAATTTTTTCTTAGAAAATTTGTTATAATAATCAGTTTTGGTAGAATCATCTACTTGTGAATTAAATACTGATTCAGTAGAAACAGCATCTTCCATTCTATTAATAGTTTCTTGCACCATATTTAAAGTTGCAGGTGATTTATTCCGATTTGTGTATGTAATTGCATGTGGACTATTAAGATCAGAATTAGGAATAATAACAGTATCATCACTAATAACATCACCATCATCAGCACTAATTGTAGTAGCATCACCATTAGCATTACCATCATCAGCACTAAGTGTAGTATCATCACCATTAGCATCACTAGTACCAATTACCTCATCATCACTAATTCCATCAACATCATTAATCACAGATTGGTCACATTCAGTATTACTTTTTCCATTACTACTTACAGGATCAGCTGAAGTTTTAGTAGGAATAGATTCAACAGTAGTAGCATCAGCAGCAGTTGCAGCACTAGTGGCACTAGCAGCTGACACAACAACATCATCAGTACCAATATCAACTGCCGCACCAGCTCCACCACCTACATCAATAGTATCACCATCTGATTGTATAGCACTAAATTGTTTGAGTGTTGGAAATACATTATCATCTTCGAAGTGAGTTTCTTTTTTTGCAGCATCCGAATATGATAAACGTTGTTCTTCGGACATAGAATTATGTTTTGGTTTCGGTTTAGATTTATTCATTACTGGAAACGATGAGGAATCGTCTAGTTTAATTGTCACATTCTTCTTAATTGGTTTAACAAGAGGTTTCATTACAAAATCGGATTCATTATAAGTTGTAGGTAATCTATTAAAATCATTTGTAATGGTATAACTTTTTTCTTTAACATCAGTCATACGAATAAAAAGTTGTCCTTTATATTGTGAATGTGGTGTAATATTATCAATGATTAAATTAGGAGATCCTTGAATATCACGAATAATAAATAAAGTACAAATAACTCCATTAATCATATATTTGGAACGTGAATCTGGATTTTCAATCTTCATTCCCATATAGTTATAAAAGGGAGTAATATCGAAATCACTTGTTGGTGATGAGCGTTTAATTAAAGACATAATAATACTAAAGGCTGCGGAAGACTTTTCTTTAGATTTATATTTTAAATATTGAGGATTATTCTGATTATCATACTTGCCGTATACATTGAATCCTATTAATTTTTCAGGAATTACACGTAAATTAATCAAATTAAAATCAATATCAACAATTACAGTTTGAATATATTTATCTGTTAATTGAACTTTCATTAAATGATTATTTCCTTCACGTGGTTTTTCATAAGATAGAATTTTACATGGAATTTGTTTGTCAAAAATATTATGTAATTCTTCCTCAGTTATCATATTTTATAGGAATTTGTATAGAATGTTAAGAGATGTTATCGCGATAATCTTTATCAAAAAATAGTATAAGTGAGTATTTATTTATTTTCAATTTTTTATAAAAAAAAGAGTGTAATGTGTATATTTACAAAACAGGCCAATGGAATCTCGATTAGACTATACAGTGGTATTAGCCTTTAGGCAATGCATGCAGCTAAGTTTTACGCAATCTGGTGCATTGCTCCCTCAGCTACGGCAGCATCTCCGTCAGTGCCAATAGATTCAGCAGGCACACCGTTTGTGCCAAGTGGCTTCGTGTCGTACGACGGACATTGGAGACTACGACTGTGACTATTCAGCGCTGAAACTGAAATACTCTCAATGTCCATCTCCAGATCACCCCAGCTGCCGGGTTTAGGTTGCATGTCACTATTTTGGTCCGAAGATGCTCCGTTAATGGCCTGAGCCGGAGCTGGAGCCTGAGCCGGAGACGGAGCTGGAGCCGAAGCCGGAACCGGAGCCGGAGCCGGAGCCGGAGCCTGAGCCGGAGCCGGAGCTGGAGCCGAAGCCGGAGCCGGAGCCGGAGCCGGAGCCGGAGCCGGAGCCGGAGCTGGAGCCGGAGCCGGAGCCGGAGCTGGAGCCGGAGCCGG
>MDTC01096815.1_pt1 | contig 10453 bp, 13 predicted proteins | sample 811181 | NCBI WGS metagenome assembly MDTC01 (sample SAMN05326644, study PRJNA326480) | marine metagenome | isolation source: seawater | place: Pacific Ocean: North | collected 2011
CTTCTAACTTCTTGCATATTTTTAAACATCTCTGACATTTCTACTGTGTCATACCCTGATTTTTGTAGAGTGACATAGCCTTCTCTATCCGCCTCTGTTTCGTATAGCCTAGAAAACCTTAATTGTTGAGATGCAAGAATACCTTGCCCTCCAATTACAGCTGCTGGGCTACTTGTAGCAACTGCAACAACTATTGATGCTAAAACGGTTGCCAAGCTTTGGTTGCTTCTGTCGCTACCCTCTAGTATTTGTCTTGCAAAGTGTCTTTGACTCAAGTGAGCTAGTTCATGCGAGATAACTGATGCAAATTGTGCTTCATTATCTGAGTATTTGAAAAGACCTGCGTTAACCCCAATAATTCCTCCAGGCGCAGCAAAAGCATTCAGTGAGTTATCTTCTATTAAAATTAACTCAAAAGCCTTTTTATTTACCTTGCTTTGTTCTCCAATTTTATAAACAAACAGTTCAGTCCATTCTTGTACAATAGGATCATAGAGAATTGGTGTTTCTCTTTTAAGGTCTCGAAGAAATTGTCTTCCCAAGGCTTCTTCTTCAGTTTGCGAGACAGCTCCACTTAATCTATCGCCTATTAAAGGAAGCTCAATACTACTTTCTTGTGCAAAAGATAGGTTACTTACTGTAAAAAAAAGTAATGAAAGAATTGTTTTTTTAATCATAAGAGTTAACTATAATTATTTGATAGGTATTTTATAAGAAGATTCAATAAAAAATGAAGATAAATAACTTTTTTAAAAATCAGCAAGTTATGTTTTTGCTGTCAGTTTTAGTTGGAGGTTTCTTAGCGTTATGGGTGTTAGGAGATTTATCAGCCCCTATTTTGACAAGTGTTGTTCTGGCTTTTTTGTTCAGACCTATGCAGGTTTATTTCACTAAGATTGGTATTCCAGAAAAATTAAGTGTCTTTATTACCTTTTTAATTGCTGTTTCCTTGGCAACAATCTTCTTATTAATTTTTATTCCTCTATTTGTAAATGAAGCAGATAGATATTTAAGTGATCTACCAAGTCTCGGTTTAATTACAGAACCAATTATTTCATTCTTAAGTGAAGTAAATGCTCCTAGTGAGTCAATAGAGGGCGCCCAAAGCATTATTAGTGATATAGGTGGCTTTGCTACAGAAGCAGTATCATTTGGCATTTCTCGCATACAAGATACAGCAAGCTTATTCTTGAGCATAATACTTGTGCCAATTTTTCTTTTTTTCTGGTTATGGGATACAGATACTTTATCTACAGGTTTCTCTAAGCTGGTTCCAAAAAAAAGAAAATTCCTTGTTAAAGTTTGGAATGAAACAAACCTTAATTTTCAGAATTATTTCAAAGCGAAATTTATTGAAGTTTTCGTTGTTGGAGTATTTGGGAGTTTGATGTTTTGGTTATTGGGTGTAAATAGCCCAATACTGTTAGGCGTAACTTTTGGGCTTAGTCAGTTGATACCTTTCTTTGGTCCTGTGTTTATGACTTTTCCAGTTGTAATAGTAAGTCTTGCACAATTTGGTCTTGATCCTTATGTGTTATTCATTCTTTTTTGTTATGCAATGCTACAGAATATTGATGGAAATATTTTTCTACCGTTCTTAATGTCAGGTGTAGTGAAATTACCGGCAGTAGTAGTGCTGCTTTCAGTGTTTTTATTTGGAGCAATTTTTGGGATATGGGGTGTCTTTTTTGCCGTACCTCTAGCCAGTTTTATAAAATCTCTGATGGATAATTGGAAATACGCTGAGTCTTAAAGATTGCAAAGAAAATTATAAACTTCCTCTACATGTCCAGGGACTTTCACACCTCGCCATTCTTTAACTAACAATCCTTCAGGATCAATCAAGAAAGTGCTTCTTTCAATGCCCATATATTTTCTACCATACATAGATTTTTCCTTCATTACTTCATAGGCGTTGCACATTGTTTCTTCAGGATCTGAAATTAGAGGGAAATTTAATTCCTCTTTTTCTACAAAGCTTTTATGAGATTTAATAGAATCTCTTGAAACTCCAACTATTTTGCAGTTTTTCTTTGCAAACTTATTTTTAAAGTCTCTAAAATCCTGACTTTCAATGGTACACCCAGAGGTTTTGTCTTTAGGATAAAAATATATTACTAAGTAACTTCCGTGAAAACTATTTAGTTCTAATTTCTTATTTTCGTCGACTAGACCTAAAAAATTTGGGGCTTTTGATTTATTATTCATGTTTAGATTATAGGAAAAAAAATTTTGAAAGGAAGTCTAGTAGCCATAGTTACCCCCATGTTTAAAAATGGGGAGATTGATTTTGACTCATTAAAGAAATTATTTAACTTTCATGAAGAAAAAAGAACTGACGGAATCGTTTTGGTTGGCACTACTGGCGAGTCAGCCACGTTAAATAAATTTGAAAGGGGCGAAATATTTTCATTTGCTAAAAAAGAATCTAAGATCCCATTGATTGCTGGTGTAGGAAGTTCATCCACTAAGGATGCAATTGAGCTAATTGAAATTTCTGCAAAAAGCGGCATCTATGATTGTTTAGCAGTTACTCCTTACTACAATAAGCCATCTCAAAAAGGCATGTTTCTTCATTTTCAAGAGCTTTCTAAAACTTCATGTAACATTGTGCTTTATAACGTACCTGGCAGAACAGGAGTTGACTTAGATCCTGTTACAACAAAACAGCTTGCTGAGATAGAAAATATAACTGGCATCAAAGAAGCTGTAGATACAACCGAAAGGTTTAGAGCTTTGCAGGATATTAAATCTATGAGAGATGATTTTCTTCTTTATTCTGGTGATGATCCAACATTTGTTGAATTCATGAAATATGGGGGAGATGGAGTAATATCTGTTGCAGCAAATGTGATGCCAGAACAAATAAGACAACTATCTGAGTTATGTTTTCAGAGACGCTTTGATGAAGCAAAGCAATTAAATGAAAAATATTTAGAATTTTTTAAACTTTTATTTACTGAGGCAAGTCCAAGTCCTTGTAAATACTTACTTGAAAAAATGTCTTTACTAGAGAATAATCTAAGGTTACCGTTACATCCACTTTCAAAGGAATACAGGGAAAAAATTTATGAAACTTTCAAAAACATTTAGTGTCATCATAATCTGCATATTTGTGCTACAAAATTGCACAATACCAGAAAGCAGAAAACAATATTGCCCAGAAGGTGGTTGCTTCTTAGAAAAAAGAGAAAACCCTAATGAAAGATATAGTGAGGAGGGCAAGGAGTTAACAGATAAAGGACAGCTGGAATCACTTGAAACCTTAGATGAATTTCCTTATCCAGCAAAAAGCCCAAGCTTTATTAAAGAAGGCGAAGTGCCAAGACCTAAGAAAATTTTCTCTTCTCAAGGTTCAGAAAATGTTGAAGTAAGACGATTGGGTGAAATTTATTGGATATACATAGAAGCCCTTCCATCAAAGTCATGGCCTTTAATTAAAGACTATTTATCAGACTATGATTACGTATTGCTCAATGATGATCCTTTAGCTGGAAAGATCACAGCTGAAAAAACATCAAAATTCTTTTTAACCTTAGAACATGGTATTAAAAATAATAGTTCAGAAATATATTTACTAGACGCTGAAAACAAAAGCATGGAACTAGACTATTTTGAAGATCTTGCAGCATATATCTCTGAGAATCTCCCAGGCTATGAAGGCAATTCAATTGCAGCCCAAGGCTTAAATCTCAATAAAAAAGCAAGAATTGTTTATGTTAAAAAAGAGATAGGAATTGAGTTTAGATTGCCTTTTGACAGAACATGGTCAGCATTATCAAGAGCAGTTGATAAAGCTGATTTAAAGATTGCAGATAGGAATAGAGACTTAAGATACATACAAATAAAACTGGAGGATGAACAGCAAGGGTTCCTTAGAGGTCTCTTCCCCGGTCAAAATAATGATGAGGTTGAAGCAGATTATGAGCTTATATTCACAGAATCTGAAGGCAATACAATCTTAGAATTCAAGAAGCTTTCAGATGTTGAATTTTCAGTTGATGAGCTTGTGGATATGATTAATGAGTCTCTGTCGTGATCAATAAAGGGGCCCTAGTATCTGAAGGAAAAGCTAAGTCATTATTCGAAACAGAAAACCAACAAAATCTACTTATGGTATACAGAGATGATACCTCTGCATTTGATGGAAAGAAAAAAGAAGCTCTAAAAGGAAAGGGCGAGATCAATAATAAATTTAATGCTCACATAATGGATTATCTATCTGATAATGGCATTGATACTCATCATATCGAAGTAGTATCAGAAACTGAGAGCTTAGTTGAAAGGCTTGATATGCTCCCTGTAGAGTGTGTAGTAAGGAATATTGCTACAGGTTCAATCTGCAGAAGGTTAGGGGTTGAGCAGGGATTAAAATTTGAGGAGCCTCTTTTCGAATTTTTTTTAAAGGATGATGATTTAGGAGATCCTTTGATCAATGATAATCACATAATAGCCTTTAAATGGGGCACTCTCAAAGAAATAGAAACCATGAAAGAAATGACACTAAAAATTAACAAACTTCTATGTAAAAAATTTTCTCAGGTAGGACTTATTCTGGTTGACTATAAGGTTGAGTTTGGGAGAAAGGGAGACACTATTATCTTGGGCGATGAATTTACTCCTGATGGATGTAGAATTTGGGATCAAGGGACTGGAGAGAGCTTAGATAAAGATAGATTTAGGCAAGATTTAGGTGATGTTGTTCAGTCTTATCAAATTGTTGCACACAAGCTTGGAATTAGTATTTAAATATTAGTCTAAGACCCCACATTAACTTATAATTAGATCATGAATAAAAACCTAGTATATTTTGATTATGCCGCTACTTGTCCGGTTGATCCAAGAGTTGCAGCTAAAATGCAGGATTGCCTTTTAATTGACGGTACTTTTGGTAATCCAGCATCGAGATCCCATGAGTTTGGTTGGAAAGCTGATGAAGCAGTTGAAAAAGCTAGGCTGCATGTTGCAAACCTTGTAAAAGCAGACTCTAGAGAAATAGTGTGGACATCCGGAGCAACAGAATCAGATAATTTAGCCATTAAGGGAGCTGCTAGATTCTACAAAGATAGAGGCAACCATATAATTACATCAAAAATAGAACATAAAGCTGTTCTCGACCCATGCAGACAGCTTGAGAGAGAAGGGTTCGAAGTTACTTATTTAGATCCTGATGAAAACGGAGTAATCACTCTAGAGAATATTCAAAAACACGTCAAAGAAACAACAATCCTTCTTTCAATTATGCATATTAACAATGAGTTAGGCGCCGTAAATGACATTGAAAAGATAGGCAAATACACTCGCGAAAACAACATTATTTTTCATGTAGATGCGGCACAAAGCACAGGCAAGCTTCCCATCGACTTATCACAATTAGATGTAGATTTAATGTCATTTTCTGGTCATAAAACATATGCTCCTAAAGGTATCGGTGCACTATATGTCCGAAGAAAGCCCAGAGTTAGGCTAGAAGCATTAATACATGGTGGCGGACATGAAAGAGGCTTTAGAGCAGGGACATTACCAACTCATCAAATTGTTGGTATGGGCGAGGCATACCGAATTGCAGCCGAAGAGATGGAGCAAGATAATAAAAAGATTGCAAAATTAGCTGAAATTTTTTGGAAAGAGGTTTCTGGTATTGAAGAAATCTACCTTAACGGAAGCTTCAAAAATAAAGTACCAAATATTACAAATATTAGTTTTGCTTACATAGAGGGAGAATCTTTAATCATGGCATTGAAAGATGTTGCTGTTTCCTCAGGTTCTGCATGTACTTCGGCCAGTTTAGAGCCATCTTATGTCTTACGAGCTCTTGGTAGAGCAGATGAGCTTGCGCATAGCTCTATTAGATTCTCATTTGGAAGGTTTACAACAGAAAAAGAAGTTAAAATGGTTGCTGAGACAACAAAAAAAGTTGTTCATCAGCTTCGAGAGTTATCACCGCTTTGGGACATGTATAAAGATGGTGTAGACCTTGAAAAAGTGGAGTGGGTGACCCATTAATAAGATATGTATTCTAGAAAAGTAATTCAAAAATTCGAAGAGACACTGAATAACCCTTCGGCTCACAATGTTGGTCGAATGGATGCAAACGCCAAAAATGTTGGAACAGGCATGGTTGGTGCCCCGGCATGTGGTGATGTTATGAGGCTGCAAATTGAGGTTGATGATCAAAATATAATCACAGATTGTAAATTCAAAACTTATGGCTGTGGCTCAGCGATTGCATCAAGTCAGCAAATGATTGAAATGTTAATTGGAAAAACACTAGAAGAGGCAAAAAATATCAAGGACAGAGAGATTGCTGATCTACTTGAATTACCGTCAATTAAAGTACACTGCAGTGTACTAGCTGAAGATAGTATAAAAAAAGCAATAGCGGATTATGAATCCAAAAAAGCATAAACCTGAACTCCTTAATTTCACAACCAAGGCTTTAGCCCATTTCAAACATATGGTATCAATGCAAGGCAAAGAAAATAAAGTAAAATTAGGCGTTAAAAAAATGGGCTGTAATGGGTATGCATATTTTTTTGAATTTACTAGCAGATCAAATAAATCAGATCATAGAGTTTGTGTTGATGACATAGATTTTTATATACCATCAGATTCAGTTGAAATAATTAAAGGTAGTCAAATTGATTTTACAATTGAAGGATTAAACCAAGGAATAAAATTCATAAATCCAAACGCTAGCGCAGTTTGCGGTTGTGGAGAGAGTTTTACCGTTAGAGACGAAGAATTTTCAACTGAAGCTACATCTGCTCAAAAAAAAAATTAAAAATATTGCCACATGAAGTCATCTGTCCAGATGGTCTCACTATAGAAATGAATGATAATGAAACTATTCTTGATGCTTGTTTAAGGAATGGTATCAATCTTGAACATGCATGCGAAAAAGCATGTGCATGCACTACCTGTCATGTGATAGTTAAAGAAGGTTTCGATAACCTAGAAGATGCAAGTGATGATGAGGAAGATCTGCTTGATAAAGCATGGGGTCTTGAATCAAATTCTAGGCTGAGTTGCCAAGTTTATCCTGTAGAAAATATGACGGTAATTGAAATACCAAAATATACTATTAACCAAGTTTCTGAGTTAACATAACAATGCTTAAGTGGGTAGATACTCTTGATATTGCGATTGAATTGTCTGATAAATATCCTGATGAAGATCCTCAATGGATAAATTTCGTAGATCTTAGAAATCTCGTTTTAAACCTAGAGGAATTTAATGATGACCCAGAAAAAGTAAACGAAAAGATACTAGAATCAATACAACAAAATTGGATTAAGGAGAAAGATTAAAATGGAAAAGACATTATCAATAATCAAGCCTGATGCTGTGGCTAAAAATGTGATTGGAAGAATCAAGCAAAGGTTTGAAGATGCTGGCCTAAAAATTATTGCATCAAAAATGATTCATTTAAGCGATGACCAAGCTAAGGGATTTTATGCTGAGCATGACGGAAAGCCATTTTTTAATGCACTAGTTGAATTTATGACATCAGGGCCTGTTGTAGTTCAGGTTCTTGCAGGAGAAAATGCAATTACACGTAATAGAGAGCTAATGGGAAATACGAACCCTAAAGAAGCAGCTGCAGGAACTATAAGAGCAGATTTTGCAGAATCTATCGATGCAAATGCAGTACATGGGTCTGATTCTACTTCCAGTGCTGAAAGAGAAATAAATTATTTCTTTGATAGCACAGAAATATTCAGTTAATTAAATTGGAAAATAAGCCTGTTCAGAGAAGAAAAACAAAAAAAATCTGGGTAGGTGATGTTCCAGTTGGTGGCGGCTCACCCGTATCCGTCCAATCAATGACAAACACAGAAACTACTGATGTCGCAGCTACTATTAAACAAGTAAATGAGCTAGAAGATGCTGGAGCCGATATCATAAGGGTTTCCATACCAAGTATGGAGGCTGCAGAATCCTTCAAAGAAATTAAATCTAAGACTAATATTCCATTAGTCTCTGATATTCATTTCGATTATAAAATTGCCTTACAAGTACTTAAATATGGTGTCGACTGCGTCAGAATTAATCCTGGTAATATTGGTAATGAGAGAAAAATTAAAGAAGTTATTTCTGCTGCAAGAGATATGGATGTACCAATACGAATTGGCGTAAATGCTGGGTCGTTAGAAAAGGATTTACAAAAAAAATATGGTGAACCAAATGCTGATGCATTAGTTGAATCAGCAATGCGGCATGTAAATATTCTTCTAGATAATAATTATGAAAACTTTAAGTTAAGCATTAAATCCTCTGATATTTACATGGCTGTAGAAAGTTATGAAAAAATTTCTGATTTAATTGATCAACCACTTCACTTGGGCATAACGGAATCTGGTTCGCTAAAGACAGGTACTGTAAAATCATCAATTGGCTTAGGCAGTCTTCTTATGCAAGGTATAGGAGATACAGTCAGGGTGTCTTTAGCATCTGACCCTGTTGATGAAGTACACGTTGCTTGGGAAATGCTCAAATCATTAAAAATAAGATCGAGGGGCGTAAAAATCGTTGCCTGCCCAAGCTGCTCAAGACAAAATTTTAAAGTTATTAATACTGTAAATAGATTAGAAAATGAACTTTCTTATTTAAAAGAAGAAGTTACTTTAGCTGTAATTGGATGTTATGTTAACGGACCAGGAGAGTCTAAAGTAGCAGATGTTGGAGTTACAGGTGCTTCACCCAAACACCTAATCTATCTTAATGGCAAACCTGCTTACAAAGTTGAAACTAATGAGCTAGAAAATGCTCTAATAAAAGAGGTTACAAAAATTGCTGACCAAAAAAGAAATACAATATTGAAAGGATGAAAGATTTAAAGACAATAAGAGGAATGCCAGATCTCTACGATGATGATATAGAGAGGATATCCTTTGTCGAAAATATCTGTCTTGAAGTATTTAAAAGTTTTAATTATAGAGAGTTCAGAACACCGATAATAGAAAACAAATCATTATTTCAAAGGTCTGCTGGGGAGACATCAGATATCGTTCAAAAAGAAGTCTATGAATTTGATGATAGAAATGGAGAAACTTTGTGTTTAAGACCAGAAGGAACAGCTGGACTGGTCAGAGCCTTGATCACTAATGGTCTATTGAGTGAAGAAATTAAGAAGTTTTTTTATTTAGGACCAATGTTCAGATACGAAAGACCACAAAAAGGAAGGAAAAGACAATTTTTTCAAGCAGGGGTTGAGCTTATTGGGGAAGGGTCCTCAAAAAGTGATGTTGAAATAATCTTAGTTGGAAAAACAATCCTAGAAAAGCTAGGCGTTGAATTTTCCCTAGAAATTAACTACCTAGGCGGAGAAGAATCTCTAAATTCATATAGAACTTACCTGAGAGAGTTTCTTCAAGTTAATAAGGATAGTTTTGAAGAGAAATTATATTCAAGACTTCAAAGAAACCCTGTTAGGGCGATTGACTCAAAAGATGAAAATGTTCAAAAAATAATTAAGGATGCTAAAGATATAACAAACTTTTTAACAGAAGAGGAAAAGCAAGCATTTTCTGAGACTGTCACGATCCTTGATCAGCTTAAAGTTGATTATTTCATAAACACAAACCTTGTTAGAGGCATGGATTATTATACTGGTACAGTTTTTGAGTTCACAGTTGATAGTTTGGGCGCACAAAATGCTGTAATAGGTGGAGGTAGATACGACAATCTTATTAAAGAGTTAGGCGGCAAGGATTTACCAGCAATCGGTTTTGCATTGGGGGTAGACAGGCTCTCTGAAATCATTTCATTAGAAACAAAATCAAAAGATATATTTATGGGCTTTGCCGAAGCAAAATCGGTAAGTTTTGCTCAAGATATTGGTAATAAATTACGACAAAACAATCGTTCTTTGGTTGTAGAGAATTACCTCGGTAACGCAAATGTTTCAAAACAACTCAAAAAAGCTAATTCTCTAGGCTTTAAATTTGTTATCATAATCGGCCAAGAGGAGCAAAGTACAAAAACATTTAAAGTTAAGAGTCTGCAAGAAGATAAAGAAATGACTTTTAATGAGGTTGAACTATTGGAGTTTTTTAATGGTTGATAGAATTTTAGAATTTTTAAGAAATCGATATTTTATTGGTTCAGTAGTTGCTATTGTTTTGGGTCTAATAATTAACTCTTTCGTAAGCTATTCAAATGAAAGAGCAAACGAGGTTGAGTTCAAGAAGTTTCAGGAAGTTAACGAGGCTCTAGCTCTTGATCAAGAACTAGCACCAAATCTTGATGAACTTGATGTAGATTTTGATTCTTTAGGGTATGAAGTAATTACAAAGACTATTCTTGCAAAGAAATCAATTGATGAAAAAGACTTTGAAAATGCTCTGGCCTTATTTGTAGAAGTTTATAAAAAAGTAAGATCAAGCAATATTCCTAAAAATTCAAAGGAAGTGCTTTTAGATCAATATTCAGAAAATATTGTTAAGCTTCA
>MDTC01273127.1_pt1 | contig 10453 bp, 8 predicted proteins | sample 811181 | NCBI WGS metagenome assembly MDTC01 (sample SAMN05326644, study PRJNA326480) | marine metagenome | isolation source: seawater | place: Pacific Ocean: North | collected 2011
ATGAAATTGATCTTGGCTGGGTCGTAGCGGGCAAAGCTGATCCAATATTTTGGACAAAAAAATATGCTTCAAGAATAATTGCTTGTCATTTAAAAGATTTCCTTTCAGCAGATAAGGATTTAATTGATCATAATTCACAATGTCCTGTTGGGGATGGATTTATAGATTGGAGTTCTATTATAGATGAAGTAAAAAAAACTGATTGTGAAATTTTTGCTTTAGAACATGATGATCCAAAAGATTATAAAGAATATACTCTTAGATCAATTGAAAATTTGAAAGATATATAAAATGCGTGTTGGTATTATAGGATGTGGGAATATTTCAGAAACTTATTTTAATTGTCAAAATATTTATAATAATTTCAAAGTAATTTCTTGTTCAGATATAGATATTGATGTTGCAAAAAAAAGTGCTGATAAGTTTAATGTAAAAGCTCAGAATGTTGAGGATTTGCTTTCTAACTCAGAAATTGATTTAATAATTAATCTCACAATACCATCTGCACATAAGGAAATTATTATAAACTCTTTAAATGCGGGTAAGCATTGTTTTAGTGAAAAACCTTTGGCTATGAATTATAGTGAAGGAAAAGAAATTTACGATTTAGCAAAATCAAAAAACTTATATGTTGGTTGTGCCCCTGATACTTTTCTTGGTGCAGCTGGGCAAAAAGCAAGGAGTTTAATTGAAGAAAATAAAATTGGTGATGTTGTATTAGGTACATTTAATATTATGTCACATGGTATGGAGCATTGGCATCCAAATCCTGATTTCTTTTTTAAACCTGGTGCTGGTCCTGTATTTGATTTAGGGGTTTATTATATTACACAACTTGTTAATCTTATTGGTCCTATAAAATCGATAAGCTCATTAAGTGGTACCGCTACTTCTGAGAGAATTATCACAAGTGAGCCAAGAAACGGAGAAAAAATAAAAGTTGAAACTCCAACAACATTAATGGGTATTCTTGAATTCTTTAATAATGCTAAAATTCAGTTTTTTTGTTCTTGGGATGTATGGAAACATAAACACTCCATAATTGAGTTATATGGATTAAAAGGTTCAATGATAGTGCCTGATCCAAATTTTTTTAGTGGAGATATTTTGATATCGTCTAAGGAAGAAGATTGGGAAGTGATTAATAACGATAAAATGTTGTTAGGCATACCAAATAAAACAGACATTGATGGAACTAAAATTGCAAATTACAGGGGTATAGGTCTTTCCGATATGATTGACTCTATACACAATCAAAGAAAAGCAAGATGCTCTCTTGATTTAGCTGTTCATGTTTTAGAAGTTATGGAAGGTATAATTAAATCTGCAGAAGATAAAGAAATTTATAACTTAAAAACTACTACTTCTCAGCCTCAATTTTTTGAAGAGAGTGAAATATCAAAATTAAAAAAATAATACTAGTTTATTAATTTTTGATAACCTGACTCGTTCTGAGCAAGTAACCTATTGTTAAATTCACTAAGGTTATAATCTACAGTTTTAAGCATTGAATTGAATTCTGATCTTTTTGTAACAACAAGAGAAATATCAGCAACTAAAAGATCAATTACAAAAAATCTTTCTTTTGATTTTTTTACTCTCCAAGTAACTTGTATGGATCCTGTGTCAGAAAAAATTTCCATATCAATTAAATGAACTTTATTTTTTTCATCATAACTAGAATTAGTTAATTTATAGTTTTGATCTGAATATCCCCTCATCATGGTAGCAATGTTTAAGGCTAAATGTCTTTTAAATAATTTAATATATTCTAATTTAATTTCTTTTGATGCTCCATTCCAGCTCTTTCCTGCTACAAATTTAGCTATTCCTGCACCTGCAAAGTTATTATTAATAGTTTGTTCTATCATTAAAAATTTATTTTCATTTGGTAAATCTTGATTTTTATAAGCAGAAATAATTATATCTATTTCATTATTTAACCAATTTTTTGCTTCATTTGCTTTTGCATTTACACCAAATGATAAAATAATTAAAAAAAAATAAATTTTAATTAATTGCATTATTCAAATTCGATACTTATCAAAGGTAGAGGAGTTAAAACATCATCATCAGTATTCATTATTGCTGCTTTTCTATTTTGATAATATGAACTTCTTACTGCAGCATAATAATCAACTGAATTATCACGTAATGCATTAACTTCATCAATTATTTGTGAGCGTTGATCTATTGCATTTGCGGCTGTTCTCATAGGAACAGCCCAAGCTTCACCTTGATTTACAGCATATGCATTTATAGGGTCTGTCATCATTGTCATTATCATACCTGTAGTGTCTCTTAGATTTGAAGGACCAAATAATGGTAAAACAACATAAAAACCATCCCCAACACCCCAAGTAGCGAGTGTCTGTCCAAAATCTTCTTCTTTCTGCTCTAGACCAATTTTTTCAGCTACATCAATTAATCCTAAAACACCAACAGTACTATTTACTAAAAATCTGCCTGTAGACTCAACCGCGTTGCCTCCTTGACCTTGAAGAAGTTGATTAAATGCAGCTAAAGGTAATTTTAAATTATTTATAAAATTGCCGATTCCACTTTGAACAGGAGAGGGTAGTTTTTTATAACCTTTTGCAACTGGTTCCAGAATTACTTTATCAGCAACATTGTTAAACCCAAAAACAGCCCTATTTATGCTTTCTATTGGGTCATATATTTCATCTTCATACATTGTAGTTTTAAAATCTTCAGAACTAGTTTTAACATCGTCTGATGCTGCCGCAAAAATCTGGCTAGAAAAAAAGAAAAATAAAACTGATGTTATTAAGAGTATAAATTTATTCATTTAAAAGACTTTTATTATGATCTATTTATTTAATTATATAGTTTAATTTTTAAATATTATATAACTTTTATAGCTAAAATATGACTAAAAATATGGATAATTACCTAAAATCTCTGAACGAATCGCAAAGAGAAGCGGTAGAAATAATTTCTGGAGCTTCTTTGGTGTTAGCAGGAGCAGGTAGTGGTAAAACAAGAGTACTTACTTATAAATTACTTCATTTACTTGTAGAAAAAATAGCAACACCTAATCAAATTTTGGCAGTAACTTTTACAAATAAAGCTGCCTCTGAAATGAAATTAAGAGTTTCTAATATGGTTAATTTCCCAATTGATAGAATGTGGTTAGGAACATTCCACTCTTTGTCACTGAAAATATTAAGAAAACATTATGAAAAAATTAATTTAAAACAGAATTTTATAATTATTGATTCTGACGATCAATTAAAATTAATCAAAAAAATTTGTGATCAAGAAAAAATTGATACTAGAGATATTTCACCTAAGTTTTTTATAAGCTCAATAGATAATTTAAAAAATAAAGGAATTTTTGCTAATGAATTAAAACCTAATAAATATAGAAGTCATGATGAAGATTTAAGAAAAGTTTATATTATTTATCAAAAAGAATTATTGAGAATTAATTGTGTTGATTTTGGTGATCTTTTACTTTTATGCATAAAATTATTCAAAGAACATGAAGATGTTAAAAAATATTATCAGAATTTATTCCATTTTATTTTAGTTGATGAATATCAAGATATTAATTTTATTCAACAGCAATGGTTAGAGTATTTATATAAAGGTCATAAAAATATATGTTGTGTAGGTGATGACGATCAGTCAATATACTCATGGAGAGGAGCTGATGTTACAAATTTATTAGAATTTAAGAAAAATTTTAAAAACCCTAAAATAATCAGACTTGAGCAAAATTATAGATCAACTCAAAATATACTTGAATGTGCATCGGCCCTTATTGATAAAAATAAAAATAGATATGGAAAAAAATTATGGAGCACAAATGAAGTTGGTGAAAAAATATTGATTAATGGGTTTTGGGAAACAAAAGAAGAAGCAATTTATACAACTGATCAAATTGAAAATTTATTTAAAAAAAAAGTTGAGCTATCACAAATTGCAATTTTATTTAGAGTTGCTGCTCACACAAGATCATTTGAAGAACGATTAATTTCAATTGGTCTTCCTTATAAAATTGTTGGCGGACTTCGGTTTTATGAAAGAAAAGAAATAAAAGATGTAATTGCATATTTAAGATTAATTAATAACATTACAGACGACTTGGCTTTTGAAAGAGTTATTAATATACCAAAAAGAGGTATTGGTAAAACAACTCTCAGTAAAATTAATCAACTAGCTAGACAAAATAATATTAGTATGTTTGAGGCTTCTCAAATATTTACGGAAAAGAATAAAACAAAAGTAAGTTTTGAAATAGGTAGTTTTATTATTAATGTTTTAAATTGGAAAAAAATAAAAAAAAATTTTGATCATATAGAGCTTACAAAAGCCATTCTTGAAGATTCAAAATATATTGAGTATTTAGAGTTAGAGGCAAAAAACTCTAAAAACCCTGATAATTTATCAAGAGTAGATAATATTAATGAATTTATTGAAAGTTTAAAAGATTTTGAAAATTTAGAGGGCTTTCTAGAGCATGTGGGTTTAGTTATGGAAAATATTGCAAATACTAGTAATCAAACAATAAGCATGATGACTATGCATGGCGCAAAAGGATTAGAATTTGATTATGTATTTTTAGCTGGATGGGAGGAAGGAGTCTTCCCAAGTCAAAGATCTCTAGATGAATTAGGTAATAAGGGTCTAGAGGAAGAGAGAAGACTAGCTTATGTTGCAATAACAAGGGCAAGAAAACAAATTCAAATTTCATATGTAAATCAAAACAGATATTCTTTTGCTTCTCATGATTATAATAGCCCATCACGTTTTATTTCAGAACTTCCAAAAGAGCTTATTGAAATAAATGACTCAAAGTTTATTCAAGAAAATGATTTTTTAGATAATTTTATAGATGTTGATAATGATGTTAAGCAAGATTATTTAACTCCAGGTAGAAAAAGATTATTAGAGAGTAAAAAGAATATCATAGATTGGGATATAAATCAGGATTTAACTTTTAATGATAATATTTCTCTACGTGATGAGGTATTTCATAAAAAGTTTGGAAATGGTATAATAATTAATAAAGATAATGAAACAGCTGAAGTCCAATTTAAAAACTTTGGAATTAAAAAAGTATATATAAAGTTTCTATTACCTAAGATTTAATTTTTTTTATAAAATCTTTTTCAGAAAAAATTATTAGATTTAATTCAATTGCTTTTTTTTCTTTTGACCCAGCTTTTTCTCCTACAATAACATAGTCTGTATTTTTAGTGACTGTAGAAAGTATTTTTGCTCCAGCTTTTTTTGCCATATGTTTTGCTTCATCTCGAGATACAGAGGTTAATGTTCCAGTAAATACAATGCTCTTACCATTGAAAAAATTTTGCGAATTAGCCAAAACATTTTTTTTTATATCTAAAATTTTAGATAGTTTTCTAACCAAATTTAAATTTTGCTCATGACTAAAATATTCTATAATTGAAGAAATTGCTTTAGGGCCAAGACCATCAATATTATCAAGAGCTGAAGTATTTCTTGATAATGAAATAAAATTATCAATGGTTTTGAATTCGTTTGCTAAAATTTCAGCATTAATTTCGCCAATAAATCGAATACCAAGAGAATATATAAACTTATCTAAGTTAATAATTTTTGATTTTTCTAAAGAGCTGATTAAATTTTTAAAAGATAATTCACCCCATCCTTCTATTTTTGTAATTATTTTTTTATGTTTTTCTAAGAGAAAAATATCAACAATGTTTTTTATAAGCTTTAAATCATACAACTGCTTCGCTTGTTTTTCACCAAAACCATCAATATTTAGTGCCTTCTTGCTAATAAAATGTACTATTTGAGAAATTTTTTGCGCATAACATCCGTATGTATTTGTGCATCTTAGAACTGCTTCTTTTTTTTCTTTATATGTTTTACCACCGCAAACAGGGCAAAATTTTGGTGGCTCAATAATATTAATTTTTTTATTATTTTTTTTTATTACTCTAATTACTTGAGGTATTACATCTCCTGCTCTTTGAACTTCTATTGTATCACCAATTTGAATATTTTTTTTTCTTATTTCATCAAAGTTATGAAGTGTTGCATTTGAAATTATTACACCACCAATATTTATACTCTCTAATCTGGCTACAGGCGTAATAGATCCTGTTCTCCCTACTTGAAAACTTATATCTTTTACAATTGTTTTGCCTTTTTCAGCAGAAAATTTTAGAGCTATTGACCACCTTGGATTTTTGCCAACTATACCCAATCTTTTTTGGTCTGATAAGTTATTTAATTTTACAACAAGTCCATCAATATCATAATCCAAACTACTTCTTTTATTGTCTACTTCTCTATAAAAATCATAAGCTAATTTTAAATTTGATGTTTTTAGATTTAATAAATTTCTATCAATTCCAAATTTTTCTAAATTTTGATAAAATTTATCAAAAGTAATATAATCATTTGATGAATTACCTAATCCGTGTGCTAAAAACTTTAAAGGTCTGGATCTGCTAATATTATAATCCAATTGCCTTAAACTTCCAGCAGCAGCATTTCTTGGGTTTGAAAACTTGTTCTTTTCATCTAGTTTTGAATTAATATTCTCGAAGTCTGATTTAGTCAAAAAAACTTCTCCCCTAATTTCAATTAAATTTGGAAAATTTCCTTTCAATTTAATAGGTATATTTTTTATGTTTTTAATATTTTCTGTGACATTTTCTCCAATATTTCCATCACCTCGCGTAGCTGCACTAATTAAAAATCCTTTTTTATATGTAAGATTTAAGGATAGGCCATCAATTTTTGGTTCACATATATATTCTAAATTTTCATTGGTGTTTAAGTTTAAAAATTTTTTTATTCTCTCATCAAATTCTATTAAATCTTTTTCATTAAAACCATTTCCCAAAGAATGCATTGTACTTAAATGAGAGGACTTTTTAAATTTTTTTTTAACTCTAGCGCCTATTTTGTTAGATACACTTTCTTCTAATTTTAGTTCTGGATATTTTGACTCTAAGTCTAAATTTTCTTTTACTAATTTGTCATATTCAGCATCAGTTATCTTAGGCTTATCTTTGGTATGGTATAAATAATTATGATGATCGATTAAACTTGCCAGTTCTTCTAATCGTCTAATAATATTTTTTTTCTCATTTTGTTTTTTATTCATTAATTAAAAATAGTATCAGCATATTTAGAAAATATTGATTCTTGGTCTTCTTTTGTAAGATTTTTATAAATGTGTCTATACCATTCTGAGTCAGGATAATTGTGTCCTAAAATAGCAGCTGTTTTAGTAGACTCTTCAATCATACCAATAGAATAATAAATTTCAGAAATTCTATACAGGGCCTCTGGAGTAAATTTAGTTTCTTCAAAATTTTCAACAACAATTTTATATCTATTCAAAGCAGCAGTAAATTTATTTTTTTTTTGATAAAATCTTGCAATTGTCATATGTTTAGCAGCAATATTTGATTTAACTAATATAATTTTTTGGAGACTATCTTTTGCGTACTGGCTATTTGGAAATCTATTAATAACTTGATTTAGATTGTTTAAGGCAAGTGTGTTGTATTCACCATCTAAACTCTCATGTGATATTTGCTCGTAATAACATAATGCCCTCATATAATAAACGTAATCAATATTTTTCAAAGAAGGATATTTATTTATAATTCTTGTATATTTGATAATTGCTGAGTCATAATCAAGTTTTATGTAATCTATGAACGCTAACATAATTTGTGATTGAATTGATTCATTAGTAAGAGGGTAAATTCTTTCAATATTTGCAAAAATTGTAATTGCTTCTTCAAATTGACGATTATCAAATTTACTCATTGCTTCAACGTACTGTAATTCTGGTGAATCTATTATAATATTTTTGGAATTAACATTATTTTTAGATGAATTATTAGAGCAACTTATGAAAAAAGGAACAAAAATACAAATAATAAAAAATTTAAAATACATATATCTTTTTTTTATATATATTGAATGAAAGTAAATTTGAATGAAATTAATTCATAAATTTAAATCCCCAAATTATAACAATAGAAAATTTAACAAAATTGAGTTTATAATTATTCATTATACAGCATTAATATCAATCTCACAGTCGATAAAGCATTTATGTTTAAAAGATAAAAAAGTTAGTAGCCATTATGTAATTTCTCAAAATGGGGAAATATATAATTTAGTTTCAGATGACAAAAGAGCTTGGCATTCTGGCCTTTCTTATTGGAGAGGCGAGACAGATGTAAACTCTAAATCTATTGGAATAGAACTAGATTATTCATCAGATAAAACGAATAATAAATATAGCAAGAAACTCATGAAATCTCTTATTTTATTAATTAAATATCTTGTAAAAAAATATAATATTAGACCAGAAAATATTTTAGGGCATTCTGATGTTGCACCATATAGAAAGAAAGATCCAGGAAGAAACTTCCCATGGCATTTACTTGAAAAAAAGAAGTTAGCTTATGAGATAAAAAATTTTAAAGATTCAGTTAAATTCAAAAAATTTGTAAAAAAATGGCACTCAAACAATAATTTTAATTCAAATAAAAAAAAAATATTGTTTATGTTAGGCTATATCGGATATGATGTTTCTTTAGCATTTAAAAAAAAATTATATTATGAAAAGCTTATTTTGAATTATAGTAATCGTTTTAGATATTATCAGGATTATAATTATAATTATGAAAGAATTTTAAATGTTGTAGAGCTTCATTTTTTTAGCATATTATTGACGAGATTAAAAAAATAGTTAATTAAGAAAATAGATGGTGCGATGATCGCTTGATTAGTCAAGAGGAAAGTCCGGGCTCCTCTGGGAAGAAACCAGGTAACACCTGGCAAGTGTGAGCTTAGGGAAAGTGCAACAGAAAATATACCGCCTTACATATGTAAGGTAAGGTTGAAATGGTGAGGTAAGAGCTCACCGCGTTATTGGTAACAATAATGGCAGTGCAAACCCTTTTTGGAGCAAGGTCAAATAGGAATAGCAAACAGTCCCAGCTGTGTTATTCGGGTAGGCCGCTTGAGATAATTGGTAACTTTTATCCTAGATGAATGATCATCATTTTACATAGTAATTTACAGAACCCGGCTTATGCATCATCTATAAAATATATAAGAACAAAATAGCAACATAACAGTAAAAATTAAGTTATCCCATTGACGCCCATAATATCCCATGATAACCCATAAAATACCATGAAATTGTTTGTATCTACATTTGTTAATAAAATAGATAAAAAAGGGAGAGTGTCACTCCCATCGCTGTTCAGAAGCGCTTTACCAAAAGATCATAAGAATGAGATAATATTATTGAAATCTCTAAGGACCAAAGCAATTGAGGGACTAAGCGTATTAAGAGTTCAGGAGATCGCAGCACGAATTAATAATTTAGATTTTTTTTCTGAAGACCATAATGATTTTACAACTTCGATTTTTTCTGAAATGCTTCCTACTAATCTAGATAAAGAAGGTAGATTTTTATTACCTGAAAAATTTAAAGATTTTGCATCAATTAAAAACGAATTAGCCTTTATAGGTCAGGGATATTTTTTTCAAATAGTTAATCCTAAATTTGCGTTACATCTTCAAGAACAGTCGAGGAAAAGGTTAAATTCAAATAAAAAAACATTAAGTAAAATATTAAGTGGTGGAGATGAATAATAACCATGTTCCTGTTATGCTAAAAGAAGTATTATCTTTTATTCCTTGTAATAAAAAAATTAATCTTATTGATGCAACATTTGGAGGTGGAGGATACTCAAAAGCAATACTTAAGGATTTTGATGTTAAAAATTTAATTGCTATTGACAGAGACCCAATATCTAAAATTTTTTACAAAGAGTTAAAAAAAGATTATGATAATATAGAATTATTTAATCAAAAATTTAGCAAAATTGATGAACTATTGAAAGACTCTAAAAATTTCATAGAAAAATATGATGTTATAATATTTGATTTAGGGGTAAGTTCAAATCAAATTGATAATCCTGAAAGAGGGTTTTCGTTTCAGAAAAATGGCCCATTAGATATGAAAATGGGTTCATCAAATTTAAATGCATTTGAAGTTATTAATTCATTTAATGAAAAAAAACTTGCTGATATTTTTTATGAATTTGGTGAGGAAAAATATTCAAGAAGAATTGCTAAAAACATTGTTATTAATAGAACTAAGAAAACAATAGAAAATACTTTAGAATTATCTGATATTATTAAAAAATCGGTTCCTATTAGATATAACTCTAAAAAGATTCATCCAGCAACAAAAACATTTCAAGCTCTAAGAGTTTTCATAAATGATGAATTAAATGAATTAAAAATAGCATTAGAAAAATCAGAAAACTTACTTTCTAAAAATGGTTTACTCATAATAGTTTCTTTCCAAAGTCTAGAAGATAGAATTGTGAAAGATTTTTTTAACCACAAAAGTGGTAAACGATGGCGTTCCTCCCGCCACCTCCCG
>MDTC01051753.1_pt1 | contig 10452 bp, 11 predicted proteins | sample 811181 | NCBI WGS metagenome assembly MDTC01 (sample SAMN05326644, study PRJNA326480) | marine metagenome | isolation source: seawater | place: Pacific Ocean: North | collected 2011
ATCCTAATCAAATAATTGATGTCACCAATAAATGGCAATCCGTAATCAACTTCGGTGCCATTGATGTTCCAAATGCTAAAGTATTTCCAGAGCTGACAATAAAAGGGGATCTGGTCCCCTCTATCGATAAAATAGAAAGATTCGATAGTTGGCTAACAAAAATAGACGCTTGGAAAAAAGAAGGGTTTCAAATTGTCATCTTAGCTAGCCATGGAGACCAACTAGAAAGATTGGGCCATCTATTAGAGCTAAGGAAGATTTCATTTTCGAGTGAACGAAATTTTTTGGATAGAAAATTTAAAACAGACAAAAGTAAAGACATTATTTTATCAATAGGAGCTATAGAAACTCCTCTAAGGCTGACTACGTTTGGCCTGATTATCATACCAGATCATGAATTGATCGGCGTTAAAAAGGAGTTGAAGAGCCATCAAAGCAACAAACTAAAAGGGCTTGTCGAATCATTTCGCGATATAAAGGTCGGATCTCTAGTTGTTCACATAGAACATGGAATCGGCAAGTATATAGGCTTAGATACTGTTCACAGCTCAGGAATACTATCAGAATGTGTGGTTGTCGAATATGCTGGAAAAGATAGAGTTTATGTACCTGTAGATCGTCTAAACTTACTACAGAAATATTCTGCGGGAGATGCCAGTAATGATACTAAGCTTGACAAGCTACAAGGCCAGAATTGGGAAAAAAGAAAAAGTCGGGCAAAGAAATCAATTAAGGATATTGCCGATAAATTGTTAAAAATACATGCTCAAAGAAAAATTTCCACTAGCCACTCATGCAGCACTCCAGGTGATCTGTACTTCCAATTCGAAGCCGATTTCCCTTTTTCGGAAACTAAGGATCAGCAAACAGCTATTTCCGAGGTAATGGAAGATCTCAGCGGAAAAAATCCTATGAACCGATTATTATGTGGTGATGTCGGCTTCGGCAAAACCGAAGTAGCCTTGCGTGCTAGCATGAGAATCGTAATCGATGGTTTACAGGTTATGGTCTTAGTACCCACGACAGTTCTGTGCTATCAGCACTTCCGAACCTTTGCGACCCGATTCGAAAAATTTGGCATAACAGTGGAGCAAGTTAATCGTTTTATAGCTCCAAAAAATATCAAGAAAGCTCTTGAAAGAACACGGAATGGCTCTATCGATATACTAATAGGAACCCATCGAATACTCTCTAAAGACGTTCAATTTAAAAAATTAGGCCTAATCATTGTCGATGAAGAACAGCGATTTGGGGTCAACCATAAGGAAACAATATCCCAACTCAGTATGGGATGTAATCTGCTTACTTTAACGGCAACCCCTATACCAAGGACTTTTCATATGGCCATGTTAGGCCTACGCGACATATCTCTAATCACAACTGCACCAAATCATCGACTACCAATAAAAACATATGTTTCTAAATTAGACTTAGAGGTTGTGAAACAGGCTATCCATATTGAAACTTCCCGTAACGGCCAAGTATTTTTCCTTCACAATCGAGTAGAGAATATACAATCAATAAGACGGGTCATAGAGGAGCTGGTGCCAGATTATGAAGTGCGAGTCGCACATGGACAAATGAAAGCTCAGGATCTAGAACGTGTAATGATGGACTTCATAGACCATAAATTTCCTATTTTATTATGCACGACTATTATCGAATCTGGAGTAGATATACCTAACGCCAATACTCTCATAGTCAATGAATCAGACCATTTTGGCCTCTCACAACTTTACCAGATGAGGGGGCGAGTAGGCAGATCTAACCGCCAATCCTATGCATGGTTCTTTACCTCAAATAAAAAGATGATATCTGACGAAGCTCAAAATAGGCTCGAAATTCTGGCTGCGAACCAGAGCCTTGGTTCAGGCTTCAAAATTGCCAGTTATGACTTAGAAATGAGGGGAGCCGGCAACTTCCTAGGATCTGAGCAATCCGGACAAATAAGTCACATTGGGTTCGACCTTTATACTCAAATGCTGGAAGATGCCATCACCAAAGCCAGAGGCCAAAAAGTCATAGAAAGAGTGGACACCGAGATAAACATCAAAATTGAGGCAACAATAGGGGCTGATTTTATTCCATCTGAAAAAGAAAGATTACAAATCTACAAAAATATTTTTTCGGCAAAAGACATTAGGAATATTGCCGAGATATCCGAAGAAATTAAGGATCGATTCGGCAAGCTTCCCTTAACTGTTGTTAGGCTATTGAAAGTCGCAGAACTCAAGTATTATCTTAAATCAATCAGAGCCCAGAAAATCATGCACGAAGGCAAGGATAACGACTTCAGCATTTCGTTTTATAAACTAAACAATCAAATCATAGATTTATTAGTTAGACAGGTTATCGATTCACCAGATATTTACCAATTGACTCCAGATTTTCGATTAATTCTCATTACTGGTAAAGATAAGGCCGCAAGCCAGGATACAATACTAGATAAGATTTTACAGCTAGTCGAAAACCTCTGCCTGCTACTGGAAGGATCAACAAGATGACAAAAAAAAACCTATATATAGTCAGTTTACTGATCTGTTTTCTCATCGGAGCATACATCTGGAAAGTTATCCATACTGGTCGACATGCTTCACGAGACAACTCAAGCTTAGACACAGTAAGCAATTTTCCATTACAATCTACTTTGGTATATGTAGGGAATGCAGCTATTACCTCTGCAGACTTGGAATGGGAATTTAACCTCCATACAGCTGGAGCAATTAGCAATGATGACCTAACACCTATACCCAAGCGCGGCAAAGAGCAGCTCGATTATCTCTCCCCCCTCAAGCAAATGCTAATCGCCAGCATGATAGAGAGAAAACTACTGTACAAATTTATAAAGAATGATTCTAAGTTTAATCTGTCGGATTCCTCGCGATATATTAGCTGTCTAAAAGAATGGCAAGAAACTTTAGCAGAACCTAACCCCGAGCTGATTTGGGATAATCCTGCAAAAGAGCGCCTTAAGAACAGACTCTGCGAAAAAGCAATTTTAGAGCAATACTTGAAAGAACGGATCTTCAGCCAAATTTCTATCGATGAGCAAGAAACTGTTCGTTACTATGAGCTACACCGATCTGAATTCCATACACCAAAGAAAGTACAGATACGCCAAATAGTTCTCGCATCTGAGTCTGCTGCAAAGAAAGTTCGTGCTCGTGTAAATAGGAAAAATTTCAGTGGATATGCACGACGACTATCTATAACTCCTGAAGCCAGAAATGGAGGACTACTGTCACCATTTGCAAAAGGCGAATTACCTAGGTTTTTTGACGTAGCTTTCACTATGCGTCGCGGCGAAATCAGAAGCATCCTTAAATCTACTTACGGGTTTCATATAATAAAGCTTGAAAAAAAATTCCCTGAGGTGAAACTTGACTTAACCCAGGCTCGGCCTCGCATTAAAAAAATCCTGACCAAATTTAAACAAGAAGAGGAATATCAAAAATGGGTAGAATTAGCGCTAAATGCCGTTCCAATAAAAATTCCAAAGCCTGCATGGTAGTGCTACTTTGTGGTTTTTTCATTCAAGGCCACTCAGCAAACGCTAAAGAGCTAGTGGATCGATTAATAGCTGAGGTAAATGGCGATCCAATCGTTCAATCTGAGGTTGATCGAAAGCTATCAAAAGGTCCATTAATCCAAGTTTCAGCTTTTCCAGAAAAAGAGTCTTCAAGCAAGAAGGCCATAGCTCTCGCAGATCTGATAAATTTTAATCTCATTATGCAAAAAGCTGATGAACTGAATATCGAGATTACCGACGAAACACTAGATCAACAAATTGGTGCTTTTCTTGCTCAAAAGAACCTATCCATCGAAGGCCTAAAGCCAGCACTTAGACAACAAGGCATATCTATGCAACAATATCGAAAGGACTTTCGTAACCAGCTCATCCTAAATGAATTTTATCGAAACATTATTTCGCCCCGGATTAAAATCACCGATAAAGAACTAGAAATTCTGTATCTTCAGCAATCAGGATCATCAGCTGAGACTATAAAGCTCCACCTGAGTCAAATTCAGATCAATATTCCGTCCGATGCACCCCATGCTATCATTAAAGGAAAAAAAGACCTTTCGGACGAGGTTTATCAACGCCTTAAAGATGGTCTGCCATTTAAGGAAGCCGTGAATATTTACTCTACTAACCAAAGGTCGAAAGACAAGGCAGGGAAAATGCCAAGTCTCTTCCTAAAAGATTTAGCCCCTTCTTTCAGGAAAGAAATTAGTAATCTACAGGAAGAGGAGTTTACTCGCCCAATAAAAGCAGGGAACACCTTTTATATATTTAAGTTAGACAGAAAGTCTTTTACTGGTAGCGATGAATTCAACACACAGAAGCCTGCGCTGACCAATCGACTTCGGGCAATTGAAATGCAACGTCAAATTCAAAAATGGTTGGAAGATCAGAGAAGAACATCTCGCATTAGAGTCATAGAGATTTAGATAGGCTAATTATGCTTGGTTCTCCAAATCGAAAAACATGAAATAAGAAAAATAACTATGTTTCCCATCCATGCTCCAACCAAAGGCGGTATGCTACCGCTATTAGCGAGAGCACGGCCAGAATTTAATATGATCCAATAACCTACGCCAATGGCCAGCGCTAGTAGTATACCCCTTGCAGTCTCCATGCTTCTTTCGGACCTATATCCAAACTTAAGTCCTATTAAACAAACTACAAAGGAAGAAAGATGAAAGGCCATCTTCGTATGCATGTCAACTTTTAAACCCAAAACATCCGTACCTGAAGCATTACCTTGGGAAACTAGTTCCATTAGCTCCCAAATTCCTCTTTCATTTGGTAGTCGGTTATCCTTTTTAAGTTTTTCTGGCTCAATCGGTATCGGTAGAACCAGCTCGTTTTTTTCTTCCTGAAAAGCTATCGTCCCGTTAGGCCAAAAATACAATATCTGTGCTTCTTTTAATTTCCAATTTTTTGTTTGTTCATTGTATTTAGCGGAATTAGCCCGGATCGTCCTCTTTGGCCTAAAGCTATTCCCTGTCTGTATAATATGAATGTTAAGAACTAAGTTTTGACTCGGCTCGTAATCCCCCAAATGATAGAGACTACTTCCATCTCTTAACCACCGAGCACCTTCCATGAACTGGTCATCAGATTTCCGCTTAATTAAGACGGATTCTATGAAGTGTTTTTTCTTGGAACTTTTTGGCAGCAAAAACTCACCGATTAGCACAGAAAATAGGCACAGTATCAATCCTCCTATGGCTATTGGCATACCTATTCTCAAAGGCCCTAACCCTGCTGCACGCATCGCAGTAACTTCATTGGTTCTACTCAGCAACACCATCGTAATTACAGAAGCTAGTAAAGACGCCATCGGCAGCGCCTGAACTATCAAAGACGGCGACTGGTACCAGTATAGTTTTAGTAGATTAATAGTGGATGGGTTATAGACCCCAATATATTTGGTTGTCTTATGAATAAAATCGAACAGAACAAACAAAAAGGTGCAGAGCAACAGAGTTGCACCTACATAGCGAAAGAATTCCCTAAGCACATAAAAAAATAAAATCATCGAGTACTTCTAATTCTGGGGCGATACTGAGACGGGGCTTATAGCTTTTGCCAAAATATAAGGCAAACCTTTCTTCCCACGCTCGACTGTGCCCAAAACTTTTAATCTTTCTGGTTTAACTCTTTCCAAAACTTCTTCAGCTCTTTCTATTTGGGTTAATACTACTAGCATTCTACCAGAATCATCATTAAGGATTAAATAGGTATATAGCCTCCCTGTTGAACTGATCTTCCCTTCAATGATCACTTCTTTTCCAAGCAAACCACCAGTGTCAAAATGCAACTCTTTTGTGGTTAGTTGACTGGGGTCTTTGACTAGAGTCCCCCCAGTAAACTCGAAAAACCAATAATCAATTGGTTCTAGGCTACACCCTGACATAATAGACACAAATAGTCCAAGTATCACAGATTTCATCAATAACCCGCAAAATATATTAGCAATACGCTTAAAATCTTATCATATATATGAAGAACTCATAAACGAAACGATGGATTCAATTGGCAGGTGGTAAAAAAAAAACCCGCTTAAAGCGGGTTTTTTTATTTTTTTGCTTCGTAATCAACGAATTGAATCGTCGCCATTTTGGCGCCATCACCAAATCGAGTTCCTCGCTGGAGAATCCTTAAGTATCCACCAGCTCTAGATTCAAACCTCTCAGCCAACGGCCCGAAAACCTTGGAAACCGAGGATTTGTCAAATAAGTAAGAAGCCGCTTTTCTTCTGTGCGCCAACTCACCTTTTTTACCCAAAGTCACCAACTTTTCCACCACTGACCGTAACTCTTTAGCCTTTGGCAAGGTAGTTGTAATACTTTCGTGATTCACAAGCGAAGTTGCCATGTTTCGCAACATTGCTTTCCTGTGTGGGGTATCTTTTCCTAATTTTCTATATCCGTGCTTGTGACGCATTTTCTCTATACCTTAAATATCTGGTTAGTTATGTTCATTCTCTCAACTTCTCAAAGTACTCGGATCGAAGCCATCAATCTTCATACCTAGGGATAGCCCCATCTCTGCTAGAATATCTTTTATTTCGTTTAGGGACTTGCGACCGAAGTTCTTTGTTTTCAACATCTCGCCTTCGGTTTTTGTTACCAACTCACCTATAAACTTGATATTTGCATTTTCTAAACAATTCGCAGCTCTTACGCTCAGCTCCAATGAATCCACGGTTTTGAAGAGATTCTCATTCAACTGTGGTTTGTTTTCATTTTCTTCTTCTGAAGGCCTTGCTTCTACTTCTTCAGTCTCGTCGAAATTAATGAAAACAGTCAACTGCTCTTTTAAAATTTTGGCTGCATAGGCCAAGGCGTCATCAGGTCTAACTGCTCCATTTGTCCAAATCTCTACTGTGAGTTTGTCATAGTCAGTCATTTGCCCAACGCGAGCGTTAGTAATGTTATATGCGACACGTCTTACCGGTGCGAATATTGAATCCGCTACTATGAAACCTACTGGCATGTCCTCTGTTCGATTGGAATCAGCTGACACGTAGCCACGTCCATGTCTCACTATCATTTCCATGTCTAGTGATCCATCTGTGTCCACTGTGGCTATCAACTGGTCGGGATTTAGAATTTCTATATCACTACCAGACACAATATCACCGGCTCTTAGAACGCCTTCGCCAGAAGATTTCAGTGTTATTCTTGTATCATTCTCACCTAAATACCGGATATTAACCTGCTTTAGATTTAGAATAATATCTGTAACGTCTTCCTTAATACCTTGAACAGTGCTTAGTTCGTGGTCCACGCCCTCGATCCTCACCGCAACAATGGCAGCGCCATTTATGCTAGACAACAAGACCCGCCGCAGTGAGTTTCCTAAAGTTGTTCCGTAACCCCGCTCCAAAGGTTTTGCTGCGAACTTACCATAGGTATCTCCCAACGAAACGACTTCAACAGTGCTCGGATTTATCAGATCTTGCCAATTACGATGCATAAAAGCTCTCCGTTTACGGCGGTCTATCCGCTAACTAAATACATTTACTTACCATATAGCCCGACTATATTACCGAATCTATACGCAAATCCCATGCCATATCTTGTAGGCTCAGCGACTATTTTACCAATATTTTTGCTGTGGTCTACCTCAATCCTACCTAAGGCCCTTTTTAAACTCTACGTTTTTTAGGGGGCCGGCATCCATTGTGGGGAACAGGAGTTATATCTTTTAACAAATTCACCTTTAATCCTGCTGTAGCAAGCGCTCTCATAGCACTTTCCCGGCCAGATCCAGGCCCGGTAACCAGAATTGAGATACTTCTCATTCCGCAGTCCATTGCTTTTTTAGCGGCCTCTTCTCCGGCTACTTGAGCGGCAAACGGTGTGCTTTTTCGGGACCCCTTGAATCCCTTCGCACCTGCAGAAGACCAAGACACAACTTCGCCATTCAAATCTGTTATCGTTACGATCGTGTTGTTAAAAGTAGCCTGGATATGAGCTACACCCATTGGTACATTTTTTTTAGCTTTTTTCTTTTTGCTAATACTAGCTTTAGCCATGTTTCAATTATCCTTCTATATGCAGAGAAGCCTATCTATTTATTACTTCTTTTTATTTGCTATAGTCTTGCGAGGACCTTTTCTTGTTCTTGAATTTGTCTTGGTTCGCTGTCCCCGAACAGGAAGACTCCTTCTATGTCTCAGACCTCTATAGTTACCAAGGTCAACCAAACGCTTAATGTTAAGAGATATCTCTCGTCTCAAGTCACCTTCCACAGAGATGTTATCTGTGTCTAGTAGCTTTCTGATAGTATTGACCTCTTCTGCAGTCAAATCTTTTGCTTTCTTATTCTTATCGATACCAGTTTTCTCTACGATATTTACAGCTGCTTTACGCCCAATACCATATATACTAGTAAGCGATATATCTATCCTCTTGTGTCCTGGCAAATCTACGCCGGAAATACGAGCCATCTTCCTCTCCCTAATAACCTTTTTGTTAGCCTTGTCTCTGTTTGTGCTTAGCGACTTCGCAAATTACCCTTACGATGCCACGCCTGCGAATCACCTTGCATTTTGTACACATAGGCTTAACACTTGCTCTTACCTTCATATTACCCTCTATCATTCGACCCTGTATCTTTTACAATCGCCTATAATAATTTACTTTGACCGGTACACTATTCGCCCTCGAGTTAAATCGTAGGGAGAAATTTCTAATTTAACTTTATCTCCGGGTAAGATCCTAATGAAGTGCATTCTCATCTTGCCACTAATATGTGCCAATACTTCATGCCCACCCTCTATCTCTACCTTGAACATAGCATTAGGAAGAGGTTCCATGACCACACCTTCAACCTCAATTACGTCTTCTTTTGCCATCGTTTTAAGATTACCTATTCAATGCATTTTCAAAACCCTGCACCCGTTTATAGGACTCTTCTATAAATGGCTGCGACAAACTACCGCGAACTTGTGTTAATCGCAAGCAAAGACTTGATCACCAGCATTTAACAGTGTTAACTATTACAACTCTATGTAATTATTTCACTTATTCTGCTAAAAACTTCTTCCATCGAGCCATCACCGTCAACACGCTGATATTTATCTTTACTTTTATAGTAGTCGAGCACTGGTATCGTCTGTTTTTCGTAAATTTCCAGTCTCGTTCTAACCTTCTCTTCGGTATCGTCCGGTCTCTGCACCAAACGGCCGTCGCACTTATCGCATACACCCTCAACCTTCGGTTGGCTGAAATTCACATGAAAGCCACTTCCGCATGATTCACAGACTCTCCGGCCGCAAATTCGATCAACTAGCAAGCTCCGACTGACATCGATCAAAATGGCTTTATCGACCGGAAAATCGTCACTCATGGATTCAAGGGTTTTAGCCTGCGCTAAGTTGCGTGGGTAGCCATCCAACAGGACTTTTTTCCCTCTCACTATCTCCAGCTCGGCCTTCAAGATATCGAGCAAAACCTCATCGGGGACCAACTTACCTTCCTTCATGAATCCCGAGGCTTCTAGGCCGACCTTGGTACCGATCTTTATTTGATTCCTGAGTGCGTCTCCTGTTGAAATCTTTACAAACCCCAACTCTTCAGCAAGTCTATCGGCTTGAGTCCCTTTTCCAGCTCCAGGGGCCCCAGTTAAAACAACGATCATCTGCCTCGCCCTCTAGAACGAATATTGCCCTGCTTCATAAAGGCCTCATACCTTAACGACTGTCGATGGGCGTCTATTTGCCTGAAGGTTTCTAGGGCAACTCCAACAATAATCAACAGACTAGTGCCGCCAAAATAGAACTGTACATTAAATCGTTCCGTTATAATCGATGGCACTAGACAAATCAAAGCCAAGTACAAGGCTCCAGCTAACGTGAGTCGGGAAATCACTTTTCCTAAGAATTCTGAAGTTCGAGCACCCGGTCTGATTCCCGGAATAAAGCCGCCGTGCTTTTTCAGGTTCTCCGCTATATCATCTGGTTTGAACTGAATGGACGTGTAGAAAAAAGCAAAGAAAATGATCAATACTACGTAAACAAGATTGTACAACCAGCCGCCAGGTATAAATACTGTGTTTATCAAACTGGCTAGAACGCTTTCAGGAGATACAGTTGCCACGGTCACAGGCAACTGTAATAGTGAACTAGCAAATATAGGAGGTATTACACCTGCAGAATTCACCCTCATTGGTAAATGGGATGTTTGGCCGCCGTATACTCTGTTCCCAACCTGCCTTTTGGCATACTGAATCGGTACTTGCCGAGCACCTTGCTCCATAAATACCACACCAGCTGTAACCAACACGACAACACACACTAATATCATGATTTGGGGCATGCCCATCTCGGCAGAGTTATACTTTGTATAGGTAGAGGTTATTACAGACGGTAACCCTGCAACAATCCCGCAGAATATGATCAGCGAAATACCATTACCGACACCTTTATCAGTAAT
>MDTC01066924.1_pt1 | contig 10451 bp, 11 predicted proteins | sample 811181 | NCBI WGS metagenome assembly MDTC01 (sample SAMN05326644, study PRJNA326480) | marine metagenome | isolation source: seawater | place: Pacific Ocean: North | collected 2011
AGTGCTGTGAAGAATAGTGAAATCTTATTTTTAGAAGGTTATCTTTGGGATGAAGGTGAACCAAAGAAAGCATTTGATAAAGCTATAAATAATGCAAATAAAATTGCAATGTCATTATCAGATCTATTCTGTGTAGAAAGACATAAATCAAGTTTTCTAGAATTAGTTAAAAATAAATTAGATATCACGTTTGCAAATGAGCAGGAAATTATGTCGTTAATTGATGCTAAAAAATTTGATGATGTTATTAATTTTGCTAAAGAAACAAACAAGTTAATTGTTATTACTCGTGGAGAAAAAGGTGCAATCGCAATTAATAAAAATGAAATTGAAGAATGTTCTGCGAAAAAGAATCTCCAAATTAAAGATTTGACCGGTGCAGGAGATTTATTTGCTGGTGGTTATTTGCATGGTTTAATTAATAACAAATCTACAAAAGAAAGTTTAGAAACTGCAACAGAAATGTCCTCTAAAGTCATTCAAATAATAGGAGCAAGACTTAATTGATCAAATATATAATAATTTTTTTTATAAATAATCTGAATTAGTTTTTTTTCTTTTAAAACTTCCTTTACCCTTTTTTGGTTTAATAACTCTTTTTCTATACTTAGTTGTGAAAAGATCTTTTGCTATCTTGTTTCTTTTTTTCACAAATAATACCCATCTTTATTATTAAGAATAAAGTTATTATCCATAAATTTTTCAGAAATCTTTTTTCTTAATCTATAAATGTGCGTCTCAACTGTGTGTGTATCTGCATCAGAGGAATAATTCCAAACATGAGACAAAATATTGTCTTTTGAAATTGGTTTATTTTTTTTTAAAAATAACTCGAGAAGATGAACCTCTTTTTCTGTTAGGATTATATGATCATCTAAATAAGATAACTTTTTTTCATTTTTATTTAGTAAGTAATTTTTAATCTTAATTGACGAGTTCAAATTAAATTTTTTTTTTGCGTCGGTGCTCTCAATTACAGAGTTTAACTCTTTTATAGATGTAGGTAGTTCTAAGTCTGCATCACAATTATAAGTAAAATCTTTTGATTTTCCTACACATATTTTTATACAGTCAATGTTTTTAATTAATTGTGCTTGTTCCTTATTTTGTAAAGCATGAGTATGAAAAAGTATAATATTTGGATTATTCGTATAATCTAATATAGGATTAAACTTTAAATATTTTTTAAGTTCATTTAAAGTTGAAATAAATGAAGTAGGACCTAAAAGTAAAACATTTAACTTGTGCATATTTTAATAAACAAAAAAAACCTTACTTATAATAACTATAAAGTAAAATGTTCTATAGGTAAAAGGGGAATTGGCAATAAAAAACGAGAAGGAGATCTAATAACACCAAAGGGTGTCTTTAAAATTAAATATATACTTTACAGAAAAGATAGAATTAAAAGAATTCAAACAAAAATTAAAAAATTCATTATAAAGAAAAATATGGGTTGGTGTGATGACCCTAAGTCAAAGGAGTATAATAAACTTGTTAATTTACCGTTTAATTACGGTTATGAAAAACTTTATAAAAAAGAAAATGTATACGATATTCTATTAGTGCTTAATTATAATATGGCCCCTATTAAGAGGAATAAGGGTAGTGCAATTTTTATTCATGTGGCAAAAAAAAACTACGAAAAAACTGAAGGATGTATAGGTCTTAAAAAAAATCATCTGGTAAAAATTATTAAAGATTTGAAAAAAAATACCAAAGTTAAGATCGAGAACCAAAAATAGAACTTCCTACCCTTACGAAGTTTGATCCATGCCTTACAGCATCTAAGTAATCTGCTGACATACCCATACTTAAACTTTCAAGTGAGAGTGATTTACTTAGCTCATTTAAAGTCTTAAAATATTTTTCAGTATTTTCGTCATTAGGAGGAATTATCATTAAGCCTTTAATGTTTAGATTAATTTCATTTATACAATAGTTATAAAAACCGTCTAATTCGTTTACGGGTATTCCTGATTTTTGAATTTCATTGCCAATATTAATTTGTATAAAATATTTTAAATCTTTTTTTAAACTCTTTTGATGTTTTGCAAGATTATCGGCTAATTTTTGATTATCTACGGAATGAATATAGTCAAATAATTTTACAGCATCTTTTGCTTTATTAGTCTGTAATTTGCCAATCATATGAAGTTTTAGTTCTTGATTAATTTTTTTTTGTTCTCCCCATTTTGAAATAGCTTCTTGAACTTTATTTTCCCCAAAATGTAGATGTCCGTGATCGATTAATGGCTGTATATATTCTAAAGGGAATGTTTTGCTCACAGCTATAATATTTACTGTTTTGCTCGGTTTTAAAGATGATATTTTAGATTTTATTTTTTCAAATCTATCAACTATTGTGTTCATATGTTTTCTAAAAAAAATAAATATTTTTTATTTATAGAAAGTATCAAAGATATAAGTTTAGAAAACATAAAAATACGAAATAAATTTTTAATAATTTATCGAAATACTAAAAAAGCAGAAGATTTAAATAATCTTCTTAAATTTAGACGATATTGCAAGTTAAAAGCGATAAAATTTTATATAGCTAACAATTATCAACTTGCTGCTTCATTAAACGCTGATGGAATTTATTTATCCTCCTTTAATAAAAGTCTCGCTAGTTTATTTTATAGAAAAATAAATTTTAAAGTAATCGGTTCTGCACATAACTTTAGAGAAATAGACCTAAAGAAAAAACAAGGTTGTTCTTTTGTTTTATTATCTAAACTGTTTATGGTTAATTATGATAAAAAAGCTCCCTACTTGGGAATTTTAAAGTTTAATAACTTCTCAAAAATTTCTAGAAAGCTGATACCCCTTGGTGGAATTAATACAAATAATTTAAACTCTTTAAGAAATGTGAGTTGTGAAGGATTTGCTTTATTATCTGAGGTAAAAAAAAAGCCGGCTAAAATTTTTAGCCGGCTTTTTTAATTATTTAATATACACGTTTAAACTAGAACGCCATTTCTACTGTAAATAGAGTATCTTTTACGTCTTTGTTGTTTGTGTATGAAGCATTCTCGTGATCGTTCATTGCCACACCTAAAGTCATACCACCCATTGTGTACGAAGCTTGGATACCTGTTGATTCCATAGTGTACTGAGTTGTAGCTTGTTTTTGTGTTTTTGGCTCTGAATCTTCTTGCTCATAAGAAATTGATAAGTTGTCATTTACGTTAATACCGATTGAGTATTTTGTATTTTCAACTGTTTCAACTTGCTCTGTTGCGATTGAGCTCAATGCTAATGCAGCGTACGATTTGCTGTAACCAATTACTGCTGGTCCAACTGCGTATGTTGCATAGTAAGCGCCTGATTCAGGTGCTTGATCTGTTGCTCCGATTACTCCACTGAATTCCATGTAGTCAGCACCTAATGTTAAGCCTTCTACCATTGGGACTTCAGTTACTTTTACTTGGTAATGCGTTGCACTATCTCCACCACCATCTAAAGTGATTCCACCTGAAGATGCTGTATCTGGAGTAGCTACTCTGTCGTTCGCAGCACCTGAAGCATCTGCGTCTTCAGCAGTAGTTCCTGCAGCGTCTGGCGTGTAACCAACTTTGAATGTTATACCATATGGCAATAAACCAGCTGGCGTGTGGTATTGAACGTTATCAAAACCATCGATGTCGAATGTATCTGTCATCAATTCTGCGTATGAAGTATCAGATGGTCTAGCTACCACTGATTGAGAACCAGCGTTATCTACACCTAATCCACCTTCACCTAAGAATATTCCAAATGTACCAATTGGAGTTCCGACAGCTAATTTAGCGTCATCATTTGTTGCACCTGACTCTACGCTGTCGATATCAACTGCGTAAGACCATGTGAAACCGTTATCTAACTCACCGCTAGCACCTAGGGTAAATTCGTTTTCAATACCTAATTGTGGTGTAGCGTCTGACTGCGCAGCAGTTCCATCAGATGATGTAATTGCATACGAAGCTTTTGCTGTACCAGTTATAGTTAGTTCACCAGCTTTTGCTACGCCGAATGAAAATAACACAACTGACAACAATGCTATTAGTTTTTTCATGTTTTATCCTTTTGTTAATTGAAAATTAATTTAATTAATTTCAATGTATTTTTAAGAGTTTCCATCCTGAATTTCCTTAATAATGTCATGTAAAATGCAGATTATTTGACTATGTGATAATTTTACAACACATAAAAAAACATTGAAAAACCAAGTAAATGGCCGTATTTCAGTGTTTTTTAAATGTATTCTCGTATAAAATCAAAATATTAAAAAAAATGAACTATAAACTTATTAAAAATATCGTTTTTTCTTGTTTTTTTCTCATCTTTTTAAATTCTTGTGGAAAGGATTTTTTTAAATATTCGTCCTCTAAAGATAATCCAGTTAGAGGATTAGAAAGAGCTAAAAAAAATGTAGCTGAAGGTAAAGGGATAAGTTTAAACAAAATTAGAAAGTCTAAAACAACTTATGAATTTAGCACATCAAATCCGTTATGGAGAGCATCTTTAGATATTTTGGATTTTATTCCCATGTCAACAGTTGATTATTCTGGCGGTACAATAGTTTCTGATTGGTATACAGATGGGACTCAAAATAACGAGTCAATTAAAATAACATTGAGATTTTTATCAAACGAAATACAAGCGGGAAGTTTAAAAGTGGTTGTACATAAAAAGAAATGCTCAGTTAATCAAAATTGTTCTATAAGCTTGATTGACAATTCTATTCTTGTAGACGAGCTACAAAGATCCATTTTAAGAAGAGCGGCTTTGATACAAAAAGAACAATCAGAAAATAAGAAAAAAAAATAAATTATCTTTAATTTTATGGAAAGAATAAGTTTTCAAGCAATTGAAAAAAAGTGGCAAACAAAATTTGCTAAAGAAAATTTGTATAATAAAAATGGGAAAAAATTTTATTGCCTAGAGATGTTTCCTTACCCTTCGGGAAAAATACATATGGGTCATGTTCGAAATTATACAATTGGAGATGTAGTTGCTAGATATAAATTTTTAAATGGATTTAATGTTTTACATCCTATGGGATGGGACTCCTTTGGTTTACCAGCTGAAAATGCTTCTAAATTAAATAATTTACACCCTAAGGAATGGACCAATAAAAATATTAAAATAATGAAAGATCAATTAAAAATGCTTGGTCTATCTATTGATTGGGATTTAGAAATTTCAACTTGTGACGAGCAATATTATAAACACCAACAAGAATTATTTATTGATTTTTATAATCAAGGTTTTGTGTCCAGAAAAGAAACGTATGTAAACTGGGATCCAGTGGAAAAAACGGTTTTAGCAAATGAGCAAGTTATAAATGGTAAAGGTTGGAGATCTAATGCTGTTGTAGAGCGGAAAAAACTTTCACAATGGTTTTTTAACATTACTAAATTTTCTGACGATCTATTAAATGACTTAAAGACACTTAATGGATGGCCTGAAAAAGTGAAACTAATGCAACAAAATTGGATTGGCAAATCATACGGTTGTGAGATTAATTTTCAAATTGATAAAAAAAAAGAAAAATTAAATGTTTTTACAACTAGGCCAGACACAATATTTGGTGCTACCTTCCTGGCCATTTCAACTGATCATCCTTTAAATAAATTTTTTTCTGATGATAAAGAATTTATTCAATTCAAAAAAGAATGCGATAAAACGGGCACAACTGAGGAAGCGCTAGCGAATGCAGACAAACTAGGTTTTAACACAAAATTATTTGCACAACATCCTTTCGTAAAAGATAAAAAAATACCGATATTTTTTGCTAATTTTGTTTTGATGGACTATGGAACCGGTGCAATATTTGGTTGTCCTGCCCACGATCAAAGAGACTTTGATTTTGCCAAAAAATATAATTTAGAGATAATTAAGGTAGTTTCAAACGGTAAAGATAATAAAACTCTTAAAGAAGCATACAGTGGTGATGGTAAAATTATAAATTCTGAATTTTTAAATGGTTTAAATATAACTGACGCTAAAAAAAAGATAATAGATGTTATTGAAGAAAAAAAATTAGGAGAAAAAAAGACACTATTTAGATTAAAGGATTGGGGAATTTCAAGACAGCGATATTGGGGATGTCCCATACCAATGATTTATCTTGAAGACGGATCTGTAGTTCCGGTCGAGAAAAGTGAATTGCCCATTAAATTACCAGAGGATATCGATCTTAAAACTTCTGGAAATCCTCTTGATAAACATCCTTCTTGGAAAAATACAGTGCATAAAGCATCTGGTCAAAAAGCAACGCGCGAAACTGATACTCTAGATACTTTTGTAGACTCTTCTTGGTATTTTTTAAGATTTTGTAGTCCAAAGCACTCTCAATCCCCTTTCGATGAAGATAAAATTAATTACTGGATGCCAGTTGATCAATACATCGGCGGAATTGAGCATGCTATTTTACATCTATTATACTCACGTTTCTTTACTAAAGGTTTGAATAAATATAATAAGAAATTAAATATTTCTGAGCCCTTTAAAAATCTTTTTACGCAAGGCATGGTTTGCCATGAATCATACAAAGATAAAAACGGAGAATGGTTATATCCATCAGAAGTGGAAAAACTTAAAGATAATACGTACGTAAAAATACATGACAAAAGTAAAGTTATTGTTGGTCTTCCTGAGTCCATGTCTAAATCAAAAAAAAATACTATTGACCCTCAAATCATGATTAATCGATACGGTGCTGACTCTGTAAGATGGTTTATTCTTTCTGACAGCCCGCCAGATAAAGATATTCAATGGTCGGATGTTGGTGTGGCTGCTGCACATAAATTTCTGCAAAAAATTTGGAACTTAAATTTTTCTTTATCTACGAAAAAGCAAAATTTTTCTGATAAAAAGTCTGAAAGCGAATTTATTAAAACGATTAATACTTTTATTGAAAAGGTTGATATTTCCATTCAGCAATTTAGATTTAATGTTTCTATCGCACTTTTTTATGAATTGTTTAATTTTTTAAACCAAAATTTAAAACTAAAAATTGATAATAGTATCTTTAAGAATAAACTAATAGATATTATGAAATTAATGGTTCCGTTTACGCCTCACCTAGCACGAGAATGTCTTGAACTGTTAAAATGCGAAAATCCTGATAAATGGCCAATAATAGATAAAAATAATGTAAAAAATACTATTAATTTTGCAGTTCAGGTCAATGGAAAAACAAGGGATATTATTGTAGTTAATAAAGACAAGGATGAGGGAGAAATTTTAGAATTAATTTTAAAAAAATCTAAGGCTAAAAAATATATAGAAAAACAAAAAATAATTAAAACTATTTTCGTAAAAAATAAAATAATAAACTACATTTTAAAAAAGCAATGAAAAAAATACGTAAATTTATCTCATCATTTATTTTAACTTTAATGCTTGTAGGTTGTGGCTATAAAGTAGTCGATAAAAGCCAAGGAAACAGTTACAAAATAACTGAAATAACTTTTTCTGGTGAAAAAAAAATTAATCATAAAATTAAAAACAAACTTTTATTTAGTTCTTCTAAATCAAGTGAAAATGAATTTATAATTGAATTAAACACAAAAAAAATTAGAAGTATCAAAGAAAAAAATATTAATAATGAAGTAACAAAATACAAGTTAGTTATTAAAGCTGAAATAATTTACAATCTTTTAGGTAGTACTAACAAAGGATCTTTCGATATTCAAAGGTCAGGAGATTATAAAGTATCAAGTCAAAGAATAGGAACATTAAACAATGAAAAAAAAATGTCTGAGAATTTATCAGATCAAATATTTAAACAAATTTCAGTACAATTAAATTCCATAGCCAGTGATAGTTAAGAGTTATATATTTGAAAATGACTTGAATAAATTTAACGAGTTTAAATCTTTTTTATTTCATGGTGTTAATTTAGGATTAAAACTAGAGTTAAAAAAAAAAGTTAAAGCTAATAATAAAAAGGATCTAATTTTAAGTCTTAATCAAAATGACCTATTAGAAAATGATATTTTGTTTAATGAAATTAATACATCATCACTTTTTCAAGAGAGGAAGATAGTATTTATTGAAAATTGTAACGATAAGATATTACCAGATCTTCAAAATGTAATTGATAAACTTGACAAAAATAAAATTATTATATTTTCCGACTCACTGGACAAAAAATCAAAATTAAGAAATTTTTTTGAAAAAGAAAAAAATATTGCTTGTATTGCTTGCTACGAAGATAATGAAATTACATTAAAAAAAATAATAAGCAATAAGTTAAAAGATTTTAATGGACTTGATAATCATAATATCAATATGATTCTGAATTGCACTGGTTTTGATAGAGTAAAACTTAACAACGAACTTGATAAAATACTTGCATGTTTTACTGATAAATTACTAGATCCCAATAAACTTGAAGCTTTGTTGAATATAAAAACAAACGAGGATTTTAATTTATTAAAAGATGAGGCAATTCTTGGCAATAAAATCAAAACAAATAAACTGCTTAGTGATACGATTTTAGAACCAGAAAAAAATATTTTATATTTAAATATTATCAATCAAAGATTAAATAAAATTAAAGAAATCCTTGAAAAAACAAACACGTCAAATTTAGAAAATACTATTAATAATTTAAAACCGCCAATTTTTTGGAAAGATAAACCAGTAATATTATCACAAGCAAAAAAATGGAATACCAAAAAAATTAATTATTTTTTGAACAAAACTTACAAAACAGAATTAGAATTTAAATCAAATAATAATATTGACAAAAGTTTACTATTGAAAAAAATATTAATAGATTTGTGTGAAATAGCAACTACTTAGTCAATAAATCAGAGATTAGGGCAAATTGATCCAAATCTTTATACTCAATTATTACCCTTCCAGAGTTATTTTTTTTATTTGAGATATTAACTTTTAAACCTAATTTTTTTTCTATCTTCTCTTGAGCTTTAACAATATTTGCGTCGTATTTTCTCTCAATTTTACTATTTTTTTTAGATTTGACTAAGTATTCAACTTTTCTCGCGCTATAATTTTTTGATACAATTTCCTCAGCTATACTCGATGCGTTACCTAGTCCTATTAAAGGTCTAGCTTGTCCAGATGTTAATGATCCTTCCTCAAGCATCGCTATCACATCTTTTGGTAATGATAATAATCTTAAAGTGTTACTTATATGACTTCTGCTTTTAGACATTAATTTTGAAATACTTTCATGATCATATTTAAATTCATCAGATAGACGTTTGTATCCTCTAGCTTCCTCAATTGGATTTAAATCATCTCTTTGAATATTTTCAACTATGGCAACTTCTAAAGACTCAACGTCACTTAGATCTAAAATTCTGACTGGGATTTCATGTAAACCGGCTCTTTGAGCAGCAATCCATCTCCTTTCCCCAGCTACAATTTCATATTTACCGGTTTCAGTTTTATTTAAACGCACAGCGATTGGTTGAATAATTCCATTCTTTTTTATGGAATTGGCCAATTCTTCAAGTTTTTCCTCACTAAAATATTGTCTTGGCTGATAAGGATTTCGACTTAAATCACTAATAGAAACGGTGTTTAATTGCTTTATTTCTTGAGGTTTATCTTTAGGTTTATCATCACCGAATAACGCTGATAAACCTCGACCTAATCCTTTTTTTTTTCCAGTCATGCAGCACTCACTATTTTACTTTTAAATTCTTCAGCTAGTTTAAAATATGATCTACTTCCAACGCAGCTCTTATCATAAATAACACAAGGTAAACCATGTGACGGAGCCTCGGACAATCTTACGTTTCTTTGAATCACAGTTTTGTAAACTTTGTCTTTAAAATAATTTCTTGCTTCCTTATCTACTTCTGATGAAAGTTTGTTTCTTTTATCAAACATAGTTAAAAGTATTCCTCTTATAGAAAGTGAGGGGTTTAGATTTTCTTTTATTCTATCTATTGTTTTTACTAACTGTGTAATTCCTTCCAAAGCAAAAAACTCTGTTTGTAAAGGAACTAATAGCTCATCTGATGCCACTAAAGACATAATGGTAAGCAAGCTTAAAGACGGTGGACAATCTATAAATATGTTGTCATACTTTTTTAGTAATTCTGATTTTTCTGATACTAATATTTCTTTTAAAACAAATGCCCTTTTAGAATCGTTAGCTGTTTCAACTTCTAAACCAGATAGATTTACATGCGATCCAATGATATCTAAATTCTGAATGTTAGTTTTTTGTATCGCTTGCTCAAGACTAATTTTTTTGATTAATAAATTATAAATATTTTTACTTTCATCACTATTACTTTTACCAAATCCTGTTGTGGCGTTTCCCTGTGGATCTAAATCTATAACAAGATTTGTTTGACCCATAATGGACAGTGAGGCAGCTAAATTTATTACAGTTGTAGTTTTTCCTACTCCGCCCTTTTGATTAATCACCGAAATTGTTGTCGTCATTTTTTAAAATCGACTATAATTATTTTAGA
>MDTC01126626.1_pt1 | contig 10451 bp, 10 predicted proteins | sample 811181 | NCBI WGS metagenome assembly MDTC01 (sample SAMN05326644, study PRJNA326480) | marine metagenome | isolation source: seawater | place: Pacific Ocean: North | collected 2011
ACCACAAGGGTCTGTAAACCATATATGTCCAGAGTTTTCAGGAACTTTTATATAATAAACACCTGACCATTGAGCGCCTGGATGTACATGATTTTTATTATGAGAATATTTGTAATTTACATTAGCCCACATATTATCACAAAATGGTTCTGTATCAGGATGATATCCCTCTGCTGTATATATTTCCTCTTGCATATCAAACAAATGTCTTAATAATTTGTGATACTCTTTTCTATGGTGCATATCAACGGCGCTATGCCAACCTAAAGAGTTTGATCGAGTAATACCTTTTTCATCTCTCTTTTTCCAAGTAAGTATATGTTTTAAGAGATGTTTATTTAATTTTGTAGAGTCTTTTATATCTTTATAGAAAATAGGAGTATGAAAGAACATCTCCCTTTGTGTCTTTAGTTGTTGTGGTAGTTTCTCTACTTTATCTGAACGTTGGGCCATGAATCCATCCTACGATAGCGTGTCGTACACCTTTTGTTACTTTAGTTACTCTATGTGGTAAAAAAGAAGGATATATTATACAAACACCTTTTTGTCTAAATGCATTTGTATCTACTTTTGATCCTATAAATTCTACATCACCACCCTCGTAATCTTTTGAATCTGATAATTGAATAGTGAAACTTAATTTTCTATGACAAACATCATTACCACTATCAACATGCCAATCATAATGACCACCTTTTTCATATCTCATAATCATAGGTGCATCTACATCCAAAAATCCTGCCATGTCAAACTTAAAACGAGCATTGTTAGCCTGTTTAGCCAACTCTAATATTCTTGTTAAAGGCCAACCTTTATCATTGATTGGTAAAACTTGTTGTTCTACATGTCTTACTTTTTTATTTACACCACCACCAACAGTTTCACCCGACATCCATAATTCTTCTACTGTTGCTTTTATCATAGCGTCACATTGTTTCTTATCGAAAAATGATGTATGTAATACTGAACAAAATTGATTGTTTGCTTGTAAATTTACTTTTTGAGGTGCTGTTTCAACCTTTTTTGGTAACTCTGTTGTTTTTTTTCTTTTTACTGTTTTAGTCTTCTTTTTTGTTTTAGCCATAATTTACTCCTTTTTTTCACTGTCTAAATTGGTTTTAGATGGATCAATAACTGCTTGTAAGTTAAAGTGTACAAATCTAAATTTTTCTTTTCCTTTATGATGTACATAAGCGTGTGGCAAATATGAATTAAAAAACATAAAATCGCCTGGTTTTGCTTTATAGTGTACTTGACTTGACCCATAACTAATTTTACTTGGATCTTTCATCATCATATCACTCATTATTTTACCTTGTCTTGGATCATGGAAAACAGGATGAGATGTGTTTTTATTACATTTTAAAAAATAAAAACCTGATATATGATTATTACCGTGAGTATGTATATCGTGGAAACCACCTTCTTCAGGAAACTCTTGTACCCACAATTCAGTTAACATTGGTACACGATTAGTTAAATTGTAACCTTGCCAATGTAAAATATTCCAAGATTGTTGTAAGATAACACTAGCTAAGGGTTTAAATGCTGGATATTGCCATAGCAATTCACTATGAAGTGAATTTGGCATAGTTTTAGTTGGGTCTTTTGGATCTTTAATTTTTTTCTTCCAATTATCTTTTAATCTTTTAATAATTGGATCAGAAGCTTTATTAAGCTCATTTACCCATTCAGGTTTTGAAGCTCTGTAAATAGGAGATTTGAAAATATCCTCGACATTAAATTGTAATTGATCTTTTGGTTGTAAAGCGGCTTCTTTTTGTGCCGAAACAAATATACTATCTTTACTCATTATGTAATCACCTTTTCCTTGTATTTATACTTACCTACAAACTTTGAGGCATAGTTGTCTAAATCTTGCATCTTTTCATATTCTTTCTTTTCAAGTAAATGTGTTTTAATCTCTACATCATATTCAGTCAAAGGGACTAAATGTACTATAGGTTGTCCAGCATTTAAGTTTATCTTTTGTGTTTTATTATTTACAAACATATTAATATGTGCTGTATGTTGTGTATTATATATAACGGTTCCAGGAACCACATTTAGTTTGTCCCAATACTTAACAGTATTCCATCTTGGTTCTGTCCACATAAATTTTACACCAGACTTTTCTTTTAACATCCATGGCGTTATAATTTTACCATGTATAAACTTATTAAACATATTACCATATTCATTATGATTATGATGTTCAATGTGGCCTAATATATCTTTTTGTGATGAAAATAAAAAGTTATATCCTTGATCTTTTTTAACATCTATAATTAAATCAGACCATAAAGGTATTATAAAACCATGACTATAATGATTTCTAAAACCCTCACACATTTTCATAGTAGATCGTTCAAATTCAATACTATTTTCACCCTCTGATTTTTGAGTATATGTTTCTTTTAATTTTTTAAACCATTCAGGATAAAAATACTTTATTTCTTTGATTGGAAATAATTCTTTTACAGCAGTATGATATGTAAAACAATCTACTGTTATTTTTTTCTTTTTAAATATATTAACTATCATTCAACAAAAATCCATAATTTGCTAATAAGTATCTATCTTTTCTATCTGGACAAACTTGTCCTCTATGTGTATGTGTCCAAAAAGCAGGAAATATAACTGCTCTACCAGCCTTTGACATAACTGTTTCATTAGGGTCATAAAATTCTGTACCACAATTATGATCACTTAAATAAACTTGACAACAAAGTATTCTATTTGGATATGTTAAACAGTGTTCACTATGCCACTCACTAAAAGAATAACCTGGTGGAAAATGTTTAAAAAAATATGATTTCATACCCCATTTCTCAGCAGTCATCTCTAAAGAGGGATACATTTTACGGTATTTGTTTATGAGTTTTATAGATTTTTTATTTAAATTATCTTCACCTATAATATCACACATAGCATAAGAAACATGTTGACTTAAAGTTTCCTTATTTGTTTTATTTTTATACTTTTTAATTAAAGTATTACATTCATTAAGGCTTAAGAAGCCATCTTCTATCATAACAAAATTCATAATAAAAATCTTTTTATTTTACTGTATATCTACCTGTCTTAATTATTTGACCACCTCTACCTGGTCTTCCTTTATATGCTTTACCCCATTTAGGATCATCAAAACCTCTACCAAAGTTATTAGTTTCACCTAGTAACCATTCCCAAACTTTTTTACCTCTTGCTTTTTTAGCTTCTTCGGATAAACCTTTTTCTTGTTCAGTAGGTTCTCTATCTAATCTTTGTTGATTAGGATTCATGTGTGGCATAACTTTACCCTCATTAGCTTTGTCTAACCAAGCTCTCATATTCATAGAAGAATTAGGTTTATATTCTTGTTGCCAAGCGCCTGTAATAGGATGTTGTATCATCTTACCTTTACCAGCACCTTTTTTAGGTTTTCTATACCACCATTGTGATATGCCTTGACCCATATCAAACATTTTTTTAGCAAACTCTTTAGGTTTATCTTTAAATTCTCTAAAGTTTTTGGCGTTATCAATTTCCATTTCTCTGATAACATGATCTCTACGCCATCTTTCTTCTCTTTGTTCAGCAGATTCTCTGTATTGCCAACAAAATTCATCAAACTCAACCTGAGTAATTTCACCGGCCGCTAATTGTTTTTTTCGTTTTTCATATGTGAAAAGATTGTGTACTTCCCAATTATAACTTTCAGGTACTATTGTTTTTTTTGCCATACTATTTTATCTCCTTACTTCTATTTATATATGTATGTTTAAGAGTTTCTATATTTGCTGATACAACGTATCTACTCCCTTTAAATTTTGTTTGTCTTACACTATGTTTTGTGTGTCCTGGAAACATCACTAATAAACCTTGTTCTAATTGTCTTTCTCCGCCTTGCTCTCCCATTTCTGGAAAAAATAATCCAGGAGCACCTTTTGGAGCATTAACATAATAAGCACAACTCCATGTTGCTGGCCAATGATCGTGTATTATAGAGATTTCTTCACTTTTATATTTCATACCCCACATTTCTTGTATTACAGGATCTATTTTTCTATTGTATTGTTGTTTAGAAATTTGTATTGACATATCACAAATAACATTAGCCAATTTTTTAAATCCTGGTTCATCCCACATTCGCCATTCTGTCATTTGTGCTTTTACGTTAGATTTATGGTTTTGTCTATCACCTTGTTTGTTTATTACTTTAATAATATCTTTATCCATTTCAGGTTCATTTAATTTAGTTTCAAATGTAGTTAAAAAACTTTTTAATGGTAAATCTTTTCTTTGTATTTCACCAGGCTTATTATAAAATTCTGTACCTAATGCTATACCTTCTCTTTTTTGTATATTTAATTTGTTCATATAAAATTTAACCAACCTGTGATGATATACTTATGTTCTTTTTTTGCCGTTATTCCTCTATGTGTGTGAGTCCAATCAGATGGCCAAATAACAGTTTTACCTATTTCAGCTTTTACTTTTAATTTTTGATGTAACCATTCTGTTTCTCCACCTTGTTTTACACTATTTAAATATGTCATAAAAACTAAATGTCTTGTTGATGAGGGAAGTTTTGATCCTACTCTTTCACAATGCCATTTATGATAACCTTCACCAGGTTTATAATGTTGAATATTACAACTTTCTGTCATAGCATAACTAGCAACCTTATCACAACGAGGCCACCTTTTTTTGTATTTTTCAACACACTTTTTTAATTCTATTTTGTAATTTACAAATAACGGATGAGGAGATGTAGGATAAAATGAGGTCTCTGTAGATTGTTTAATTGATTTGTTGACATTCATATCACCCTTATGCCAAACTCTACCAGGTCCTTTATCACTTGTGGTTTTAAAAAATTTCACAAGATCATTACAAACGTTTTTCTTAATATAATATTGTTCAATAAACATAATATAAAAGTATTTATACTAGGCCCAGGATAGAGAAACTCCGTGTATCTTTACGCCCTTATTGGCTAGTGCTAACTTCCATCTCATACTTTGACCACTTGGCTGACCAGAGATGGTCGCTTGACCTGTTAAAATTCTTTGTCCTGAACTACCTGTAACGTAACCTGAATCTGCTAATGTTACATTGGTAAAGTTTGATCCACCATTTCTACTTACACTAGCAATAATATCAGTGTTTAGTGTAGGTGATTCTATGTTTTCTTGGAAAACCACTATTCTTGTTGAACTAGGCACTGACCCAGCAGTAAAAGCATTTGATATAATTGTTGATGAAACTGTAGCTTGTGCTGTTCCTGTAAATAACATATAACCATCTTCACCAGCACCACTTGGAGATGCACCTCCTTCATTTGTAGAAGCAACATAATTAGGATTAGCCGTTCCTCCACCTTCAGCAACATTACCTTCTTCGGTAGAACCACTTGTAATTTGTGGGTGACCAAAATAAGATGAACCACCTCCACCTGCTGAGTGTTCACCAGATGGTCTTCTAGCAGCACCACCTCCATAATATCCTGAACCTCCACCACCAGAGTATTGAGGACCTGTATCATCAACAGGCTCTGCTAATGAAATATTACCACTACCACCAAATAAGAAACCACCATCTTTATTAGCAAGGCCCCCACCACCTTCACCACCTGCTGACTGACTTCCACCACCACCAGCACAACCGGCTGCTGAAACTTGCTCACCATGTCCAACTGGTTCTTGTAAATCTGAACCTGACTGACCTTGTTGGCCACCACCAGCACCACCTGTTGATGGTTGTTGTCCACCTCCACCTGAGCCAGCAACACCAAAAATTAAAGGCGCTGATAATCCGTGAGTAGCGTCTGTCCAAGCTGCTAACTCACTATCGTTAAATGCTCCTGATAATCCACCACCTCCACCACCTTGTGAAGAACCTCCTGAACCACCTCCACCTAAACCATTTCCTGGAGAACCACCTGAATGACCACCTTCACCAACGACTACTTTAATTGCCTGACCTGGTGTTGTAGCTAAAACACCTGTCATAAATCCTCCACCACCACCTGTTCCACTTCCTTGAGCACCACCTCCAGATCCCCAAGCATATACAGTTGTTGATGTCAAACATGAGGGTACTGTAAATGTTCCAAAACCACCACTACCATAAGTAGGATTTGTTCCTGCTGTTGAAGTATCTGCCTCTGTAATTGATGTTGTTGTAAATCCAGCAGAGATAGCAGCCGGTGCTCTGTTATTATAAAAATCACTTGAAGCACAATAATTATCGTTAGAACCCTCACCTTCATCTGTTCCTGATTCATCATGGAACTCATCTACTATACCGTCTAATAAATTAAATACTGTTAAATTTTCTGTAACGGCCATTTTAAAACCGAGTAAAGCTACATTAAATTGTTCTCTAGCAAAAGAAATACTATCATCTGGTAATGTTAATGTTTTTGAAGATAAATCTAAAGTGTTTGATAACTGAGCAGCTGTTATACCTGTGTTTGGTAAAGTTACAGTTTTTGAAGATATGTCTAAAGTAGAAGCTAAATCATCACCAGTAACGGTGCCATTATTAATCTCACTTGACTCTACAGAGTCAGCAACAAATTTGGCAGTTACAGCAACACCATCCTCTAAAGGATCGCCCTCTATATTGTTGTCTTTGATTGCTGATTTTACTAATTTTTTAATTGATCCCACTTGCTTAACTCCATTGTAGAGCTACGCCGTGTATCTTAACTGTATTATTTGCCAACGCCAGTTTCCATCTCATACTTTGACCACTAGGTTGACCAGATACAGCGACTTGGCCCGTTAAAATTCTTTGTCCTGAGGATCCTGTCACATATCCTGAATCTGCTAAAGTTACATTTGTAAAGTTTGATCCACCATTTCTACTTACTGAAGCAATAATATCAGTGTTTAAAGTAGGCGTATCAACATTTTCCTCAAATACAACTATTCTTGTACTTGTTGGTACACTACCAGCAGCAAAAGCATTTGATACAATTGTTGTAGATAATGTTGAAGCAGCTACAGGAGCTGATGTACCTGTTATTAAAACATATCCGTCTTGTCCATAATTTGCTTGACAGTTTGGAGAACCATAACCACCGGCACCCATTGAGGGACCTCCGGGAGTTGGACCAGGGTGTGCTAAAGGATGAGCGTCAACAATACTTGTAGGATCGTTAACATCCGTACCTCTGTTTGTATTAGTTATATAACCTGGAATTGATTGACCACCACCATCTTTTTCTGAGCCTTCTTCGGTAGAACCTGAAGTTACTTGTGGGTGTCCGTAATAAGAACTTCCACCACCACCGGCACCACCGGCATACTGAGGAGAGTTACAACTTGGGTCAGTAGAACCACCTCCACCACCACCAAAATAACCAGCACCACCTCTACCCATACCGTAGAATTGTCCTCCGGTTCCTGAACCATCATCTGCATCACCTTGGCCACCTTGTTCTTGGTCTCCACCACCTCCGTGTCTAGCAGATTCTTCTTGTACATAATTTGTTTGTTCATTACCTGGAGCACCACCGGCACAACCAGTTGTTCCACCACCAGCACCACCTTCTTGGTCATCTGGTGTATTATCACCTCCTTGGCCTCCACCACCAGCAACTATAAACACTGAAGGAGCTTGAGGTCCTGAAAAACCACCTGGGCCATTGGCAATATAACCTGCCCCAGCACCACCTGGGTTTTTTCTTTGACCCACAGTACCAGGTTGTTGTTGTGGATGATCGCCATGTAAACCACCATTGTAAGTCGGCTGTGATGGTCTTGTTCCACCTTCAGCAACACCTACTTTTAAAACTTGTCCTGGAGTAACAGCAATTGTTCCTGCTACATAACCTCCTCCACCACCTCTACCACCTTGTGTAAAGCCAGCACCAACGTTACCGTAATAACCACCTCCACCGCCAGCACCCCACATTTTAACGGCTATTGAAACTAATCCTTGTGGTACAGTAAATGTACCTGGTGTTCCTGTACCCATAGCAGGATTTGTTGCTGCTGCTGAAGTATCTGCCTCTGTTACTGTTCTAATAGCAAAACCAGCAGAGTAAGGAACTGATAAAGGTATTGTACCACCTGTTGGTGAGTTTGAATTTACATAATGATCAGCACTACAATTGTAAGTGTCATTAGAACCTTCGCCCTCGTCTGTACCAGACTCGTCATGGAATTCATCTACAACACCATCTACTAAATTGAAAACTGTTAGACCGTCATTTACGGCCATTTTAAATCCAAGTAAAGCTATATTATCTTGTATTGGTTGTTTAACTGCTGATAAAGTAGAACCTGGTAATGTAACTGATTTAGGAGATAAATCCAAGGTGTTAGATAACATTCCTGCTGTAACACTTGTATTTGGAAGTGTAACTGTTTTACCAGAAATATCTAAAGGACTTGCAAGATCATCAGCAGTAACAGTACCGTTACTGATTTCTGAACTTTCTATAGCAGAAGCACCAATCTTTGCTGTTGTGATAGAACCATCTTTTAGTTTATCGCCATCAACAGCGTCATTTGTTATTCCACCTTTAGTAACTTTAGTTAACGCCATTTACTAACTCCATTGTAGTGACACACCGTGAATTTTCACGGTATTATTTGCTAATGCTAATTTCCACCTCATTGATTGGCCAGCAGGTTGTCCTGATATAGTTGCTTGACCTGTTAAAATTCTTTGACCTGAACTACCTGTAACGTAACCCGAATCTGTTAATGTAGCAGCAGTAAATGTTGTTCCACCATCTCTGGAAATACTTGCTATAATATCTGTATTTAAAGTTGGTGTAGCTACGTTTTCTTCAAATACTACGATACGACCTGTTGTAACTGGACTAGTAGCAGCAAAAACATTTGAAACGATTGCTGTTGATGTTGTCGAAGCACATACAGCATCTACTCGTATTAAAACATATCCATCTTCACCACCAACTTGAGGTCCTGAAGATTGTGGAGAATCTGTTCCTTCACCAGTGTCAGCTACATAGTAAGGACTAGCAGCGCCTCCTGATTCACAATTAGTTGCTTCTTCGGTACCACCTGAAGTAATTTGTGGGTGTCCATAATAAGATGAACCACCTCCACCAGCTCTCATATCATAAGGGTTATTTGAAGGAGTTGGTCCAGCACCACCTCCACCACCATAATAACCTGATCCACCACCACCAGTATTTGTGTCAGGACTTCCATTACCACCACCAGCATTACCTCCATTAAATAGAGATCCAGCTTGTGAGGCAGGAGAAGCATTAGGGTCTGCTTGACCACCTGCTGATTGTGTTCCACCACCACCTACTTGTAAAGGTATTGTTCCTGGTCCTCCTTGAGGAGCCTGTCCTTCACTTTGAGATCCACCAGCATTACCTACTAGTCCACCACCAGCACCAGCTGGTGTTTGTGGGGCATCTCCTGATCTATGACCACTACCACCTCCAGCACCTGCTACAATGTATGCCTGTGGAGCAGATGATAATCCTGGCTCAGAGGTTACAGGTGCTACGAAAGCACCAGATAATCCACCACCTCCACCACCAGTAGAACCACCACCCTCACCACATGAATTACCTCCACCACCTAAACCTCCACCACCAGCACCTGGTACGGATTCACCGACCACGACTGATAAAACTTGTTCTCCTGTAACAGCTAAAGTACCATAAGAGAAACCACCGCCACCTCCACCAGAAAACTCTGGTGAACCTGGATCTGCTTCAGTTGATCCACTAGCACCCCAAGCATATACTGTTGCTGTTGTGCCTCCAGAAGGAACTGTAAATTGACCAAAGGTTCCAGCACCTGTGCCAGGGTTTGTACCCGCTGTAGATGTGTCAGCCTCTGTGACTGCTGTTGTTGTAAATCCAGCAGAAAAACCTGCTATTGAAGCACCATCAGGTGAAGTTGAGTTAATATAATAATCATCAGAGGAGTTATATAAATCGTTAGAGCCTTCGCCCTCGTCTGTTCCACTTTCATCATGGAACTCATCAACAATGCCGTCAACAAGATTGAATACTGTAAGGCCTTCGTTTACGGCCATTTTAAATCCTAATAAACCTATATTTAATTTATTTTCTTCTGATTGCTCTGAGGCTAATTGTCTAGTTTTTACTCCCATAATACTATTTATCTCCTTAAATTGGTAAATACCTCACTCTAATTTCAGCGTCTGATAAAGGCGCCGTACTAAAAGTTAAAGTTGTTCCCGAAGTTGTGTAGTCATCACTTGGATGAAACACTACACCGTTTACGGTAACTAATAAATCGTTTTGTGATCGACCACTTGTACCTAGTGTAAAAGCAGTTGTTGAACCATCGCCTGTTAAATTTGAATTTACACTATAAGCTAATGTTGTGGCAATATTTGACTTTTGAATTTTTTTGATTGCTGAAGCAGATGTATCATATATTAATAAAACATCATCATCAGCTGCTAAAGCAGATAATTCAGTTTGACCTGTAATA
>MDTC01014834.1_pt1 | contig 10450 bp, 16 predicted proteins | sample 811181 | NCBI WGS metagenome assembly MDTC01 (sample SAMN05326644, study PRJNA326480) | marine metagenome | isolation source: seawater | place: Pacific Ocean: North | collected 2011
ATAATAATATAGAGTATTTTATTAAAGTTTTGAAAATAAAATAATTTTTATTTAAAATAATTTATTATGAAAAATTTAGAAGAATTAGTAGAAAAAAATGGTATATATTTTGAAAAAGGTTCTACAATACCTTTTACAGGAAATGTTAATGGAAAAGCTGAAGGCGCATTCAAAAATGGATTACCTGAAGGAAAATGGGTCGAATATACTGTCACGGGAAAAATATTATCGGAAAGTAATTATTTGAATGGAAAATTAAATGGTGAATTTTTAAATTATTATTCAACTGGAAACTTAAAAGAGAAAGGTTATTTGAAAAATGGTAAATTAGAAGGCGAACTTCAGGAGTTTTATATTAAAGGTCAGATAAAGTTAAAACAAAATTATAAATCTGATAAAGAGGAGGGCATTAGTGAAAGTTTCTATGAGAACGGAAAAATTAAGGAAAAAAGAAACTATAAAGATGGAAAACTAGAAGGACAATATCTTTATTTTTATAACAATGGTAAACTTTGGATTAAAAATCACTATAAAAAAGGATTGCTACATGGTGATAGGGAAGTATATTTTAAAGACGGCAAATTAGAGAAAAAAGAAAAGTATAAAAATGGATTTAATCTTACAAAATCCTTGCACTAAATAACAATAATTGAACTAAGACATCAATCCTAGTTCAATTATTATAAATAATGTAAGGCTATTTCAAATTGAAAGTGCCCCCTCCTTCTCCAAACCCCTGTGAGTGAACCCACTTCATTTTTCCAGTTACACCTTCAAATCTTCCAGTTCCTCCAGCTGCTTTTCCGGTACAATTTGAGGTTCCGGGCTTATTAGCGACGTCCTTGCATTGCCAATTTAAAACCCAAAATTCTTCTGTGCCTGCTAATTTCATATTACATGAACCCATATTAGCTGGGGCTGGATCAGTTTGATATATTAATGTACAAACAAAGTTAGTTCTCATTTCTTCTCCTTCTAAAGTCATTACATTTGTCCCAATGTATGATCCGACCATGCTCATAAAGTCTCCATTTTGAACCATTGTAGTGTTAACAGTTTCACCACCATATTTCCAGGTCATTTTTGCGGCATGTGTTAGATTTGAAATGAAAAAAAATAATATAAACAGTTTAATAAATTTCATTATTCCTCCAATTAGATTAAATTAATTAAATAATAAATATAAACCTATTGGTTTATAAAATATATAAATAATTTATTTTTATTTTTTATGTTAATTTGTAATTATGAAATTAGCTACATGGAACATAAATTCGGTTAGGCTTAGACTGCAGATAATTATTGATTTTATTAAAAAAAATAATATTGACGTATTATGTTTACAGGAGACAAAAACAGAGGATAAGTTCTTTCCGTGTGAGTATTTTGAAAAGAATGGCTTTTCCTACCAATATTTAGAAGGACAAAAATCTTATAATGGAGTAGCTATACTTTCAAAAATCCCTATTATTAAAAAATTTAAAATTGAATGGTGTGGTGTAGATGAAGCTAGACACGTATCTGTAAAGCTCAAAAATAAAATAACAATACATAACTTTTATATTCCTGCGGGTGGAGACATACCAGATCCAAAAATTAATTTAAAATTTAAGCATAAACTTAGCTTTTTAGAAGAAGTGATAAATTACTTTGAAAATGATAAGACAAAAAATAAGATTTTAGTAGGGGATTTAAATATTGCGCCTGACAAGAATGACGTTTGGTCTCATAAACAATTGGCAAATGTAGTGTCTTATACACCTATTGAGCGAGAACTATTGAACAAATTAGTAAGTAAAGGTAGGTGGGTAGATATAGTTAGACTTAATCATAAGTTTGATGAAAAATTATTCACTTGGTGGTCCTATAGAAATAAAGATTGGAAGAAATCCAATAAAGGAAGAAGGCTAGATCATATTTTTGTTTCTAAAGATTTAGTAAAAAAAATAAAAATTACTAGCATTTGTAGTGAGTTAAGGGGTACTGAAAAACCCAGTGATCATGTACCGGTTACTATAGAATTTAATGAATAATATTATTCTTTCCAAAATTCGAAATACTAAATAAACGTAATAAGCTATAATTAAATTATTTTAAATTTCAAATGTATTTACATTCTAAATTAGAAGCTTACAAAGGTGAAATAAAAGTTGCTATTATTGGCTGCGGTAAGTTTGCCTCAATGTTTTTATCTCAATACTACAAATTACAAAAAATTTTAATTCATACAATTGTCGACTTGGACTTAAAAAAAGCAAGAGATAATTGTATTAAAGCTGGGGTAAATAAGGAGGCATTTTCTAAAATACTTTTCAGAAATAACATTGATTCTGTTTTAGAAGAAAATGACATAAGCATTGTAATTGAGGCTACTGGAAATGCTCAAGTAGGTATAAAAAATGCAAAAAAACTTATAGAGAATAATAAAAACATAATTATGGTAAATATTGAAGCAGATGTAGTTGCTGGGAAGTATCTTTCTGATTTAGCAAATAAGTACAACGTAATCTACTCAATGGCATATGGAGATCAACCTGCTTTAATACTTGAGCAAATAGAGTGGGGCTTAGTTAATGGGTTTGATGTTATAGCAGCAGGCAAAGGTACGAAATATCATAAAAGTTTCAAATTTTCTACACCAGATACTGTCTGGGGCCACTATGGAATTTCTTCTACTGATGCTCATGAAGCAAATATGAATCCAAAGATGTTCAATTCATTTATTACAGGTGATAAAAGTTCTATAGAAATGACCGCTGTTGTTAATGGGTCGCATTTAGAATTTCCCTCAAAAGGACTAAGTTATCCTACTGTTAGCGTAAAAGATATTTCCAACACTATAATCCCAAAAAGCAAAGGTGGTATTTTAGACTGTAGATATCAGGTTGAAGTTATTTCAAGTTTAAATGATAATAAGGAAAATATAAATGATGATCTAAGATGGGGAGTATTTATTGTTATAGAGGGAAAAAATAATTATGTAAAAAGTTGTTTTAAACAATATGGAATGCAAACTGACACCTCTGGAACTTTCTCAGCATTATGGAGACCATATCATTACATAGGCCTTGAATTAGCACAAAGCATATATTCTATTGCGTTAAACAGGCAGGCTACAGGACAAACTAAGTTTTTTAAAGCAGATGTTGCTTCCTTTGCAAAAAAAGATCTTTTTAAAGGAGAAATTCTGGATGGAGAAGGAGGTTTTACTGTTAGAGGAGAGGGAACAACCGCTCAATTTAGCAAATTAAATAAGATACTACCATTAGGTTTGTCTGCTGGTGCAAGAGTAAAAAAAAATATAAAAAAAAATGAAATAATAACAATGGATAAAGTTGAGACTAGTTATGATGATGAAATAAAAGTAGCTAGAAATTACCAATATAGTTTATTGGATTGAATTTTTAAGAATGAGTATGTGGGTTTTTAAAAGCATTGCCTATATGATCAAACGTTTTTTTTTGACAATTCAGGTATGCATTTTCATTAAATGATCTATCAGAAATTCTAGTAAAGCCTTTATTGCAATTATCATATACGCTTAAATTAACATTATTCACACCTTCTAAAAATTTTAACTTATCTTTTATTTTTAGATCATCAAATACTTCTTTGCAAATGTGAACTAGCATAGGCCTTCGTATGAATGTATCATGCTCTTGAAAAAAATCAGTTCCTTCAAAATCTATACATACCGATGACTCAATATCTAACCATAGACCAGATAAGTAGGATAAATTTCCACCTATTCCATATCCCACTGTTGATACTAATCCATTACATTGTGGTGTTTCTCTTAACCACTGTAGGCAACTAACTATATCCTCATACCCTTTATCAACATCATAATTTTTAATCAAATTAATTGCTTGATCTGCATCTTCCTTTTTATTTTCATTAAGTTCACAACCGGGTGCCTGACGCCAAAATAGGTCTGGTACAAAAACGGTATAGCCCTTTGCAGCATACAATTCTGCAGTATTTCTGATATTTGCATCAATACCAAACTCCTGATGTAGTAATAAAACTCCTGGAAATACGCCACTTGCAGGGGCAGTTACGTAACCTTTAAATTTTATTTTTTCGTCTTTATTTATTTCAATAATACCGGAAGGCATAATAATTTCCTAAAAGATATTTATATAATATTTATAATAAAAATTAAAAGCAAATTTTTTATATTTAAGTTATAATTAATTATGTTTGATATTGGATGGACAGAAATTTTAATACTAGCAGTTATAAGCTTATTTGTAATTGGGCCTAAAGACATTCCTAAATTCTTAGGTTATATAGGTAAAATAATTGGAAAAGTAAGAGGAATCACTAGTGAATTTCGAGAAACAGTAGACGATGCTATCAAAAACAGCGAGCTTGAAGAGGTTAGAAAAGAAATATCTTTTACTGATCCTGAATTGAGTAAAAATTTCAATCAAGTTCTTAATCCGATGAAGAATACTGTCCAAAATGAAAAGCATTCGGGTATCGATAATAAGGAACAAATGACTCCAAACGTAGACAAGACTTCAGTAAAAAAAAATAATAAAGAAGAAGTTTCTCAAAATTACGAATTTGCTGGTCCTACTGAAAAATTACCTTCTGGATTAAAGCATATTAGAGAGAATTCTACTGAAAAAGATAAACCTAAAAGTAATAAAGACGAGGCATGATAGTGAAAGAAAAACATACACTATTTCATAACAGCAGATGTTCCAAATCAAGAAACTGCTTGAAGATTATTAGAGAAAAAAATTTATCCTTCAATCAGATTGAGTATATCAAGGAGGGACTTTCTCTTTCTACATTAACTCACATAGTAGATAACTTAATTGATCCTTTAAGAAATCTAGTAAGAACAAATGAGAAAGAGTTTAAATCTAATCCAATAGATACCAGTGATGAAAAAATGGTAATATCTTTTTTAAATAAATATCCTAAATGTATGCAGAGACCTCTTTTTTATGACGGATTAAGGTATGTCATTTGTAGGCCTCCAGAAACTGTAATAAATTATTTGTAATTGAATAAGATGAGATTTAAAAGCATAATAGAAAAGGTATTAATTTTTAGTAACTTTTCCTTGTTTGGAGTAGGCTCTTTTTTATGTTTTATTATAGCGGTTACTGAAGGAAAAGACAGATTTCTAATAAGTGGTGTTTTTTTACTTCTTTTTACATTCGTAAATAATAAATTAATTAAGCTTTTAATTGATAAAATATGATCGAGTCTCCTTGTATAGGTATATGTACGTTGGTAGATGAAAAGTGTATAGGATGCACCAGAACCTCTAATGAAATAAATAATTGGCTCTTTTTTTCTGATCAAGAAAGAAAAACTATAACTAACAGATGTTTGAGAGAAATGAAGAAAAAAAATAAATAATCGCATGAAAAAGTTTTTTATTAAAATTGGTAACTTAGAATTTGAAATTTTTTTAAGAGATACTAATACTGCAAGACAAATAAAGAAAAATCTTCCTATAAGTGGTGCATCTAATAAATGGGGAAAAGAATATTATTTTTATACCTTTTTAAAATTACCGATTGAGGATGCAGCAAAACAAATAATTAACCTAGGAGAAATAGCTTATTGGCCAGGCGGGGATGCAGTAGCGATTGGATACGGAAGAACTCCAATTTCAGTAAAAAATGAAATTAAGCTTGCAGATAAATGCAATGTTTGGGCTGATACAAAATTTGATTTAAGATTATTAGATTCCCTTATTAATCCTAAAAATATATCTATCGAAAGCAGGTAATTTATATTGTTTTCTAAAAAAAAAAAATAATACTCTTTTTTTCATAATCATTTGTTTTTTAATAGGATCGTGCTCAAATAATAAGATTGAGGAAAATCTATATTCCAAAGACATTTGTCCAGAACCTATTGCTCCTTTTTTTTATGAAAATAATAATGAAAGATCAATAAGCGAAATAAAATTAGTGTGTAAATGCTTGTGGAATAAACTACCTGAGAATGGATGGGAGCGAAAAGTAAGTATTAAGCTATATAAAGGAGAAGATATAGGCTGGAAGATAAAAAGCTTTTCAACTATTTTTGAAAAAAATTACAGCAATTGTTCTAAAGAATTAGTGTCAAATGACTAATGTAATGCACTACTTTAGATACGCTAAGCCTTGTGATCAAGATGAAATTATTCGTTTAGTAAAGGAGAATAGTAGATGGTTCTCTCATTTAAGCGATAATCATTTTATAAATAAAATAAATAATAAGGAGTGTATATATGAGAATGGGGTATTAATTACCTTTAAAATTTTATCCAATGATTTTAAATTGGGAACTTATGTTATTAAAGCAGGAAATACAGTACTAGAGCAATTAATAAAAAATAAGGAAAAAAGTAACTCTAATTTTGTAAAACATGTTTTTATAAAATTTTTAAATTGCGTATCTGGATATGTCTATTTGGCAGTGAATACACAAAATTATAGAGCAATCAATTTTTATAAAAATATGAACATGGAAAAGATTGGAAAAACTAAACTTGACTATAAGGATGATAAAAGTCTATATGTAGAAGGTTATGTTTATAAAAGCAAAAGAGTGATTACTTTCTAAGATTTATATTATTTATAGAGCCTTTTAAATCTGATTATTGCGAAAATATTGTATCCAATAGTTGCAATAAATTTTAACGGATAAAAACTAATAATCATAGCCAAATACTTTAAATACTGATGTTTTTTCCATAAAGCTATAAAAGCGTCTACGCCCACCTTCAATTCATTATTATCATCAATTACATGCATTTTTTTTAAATAACTATCTTTAGTAATATTTTTAAGATTCAATTCTCCCTGATCTTTGTGAATACCTATCCATTCAATATCTTTAATTTTTTGTCTTTTATAATATTCAACTTCCCTGTTACATATGCTGCATTTGTCATCATAAAATACTTTCAAAAGAGTTCCTTTACCTTTAAATAATATATCTTATAATATTAGATTATAAATAAAATTAAAGCTTTAAATATTTTAAGAAAAAGTGGACACAAAAACATTGTAGAAGTAAGCATGAAACCTTGCGAATAACTAGATAAGCACTCGCACGATTGGAATGTAGACATAATAATAATAGAGGGATCTTTGCAAATAAATTTTCAAAATAATGTAAAAGTTTTATTAGCCGGCGAAAGATTTAGATTAAAAAAAAATATACAACATACTGAGCATTCAGGTGTAGAAGGAGTTTTTTTTTTAAGCGCTAGGCCTAACAAATAATATATTAATAATGTCCTATTTAAATTTTTGGTGGATAAGGCATGCTCCAGTTATCAATAATAATCAATGTTGCTATGGAGATAATGAGGTAGATTGTGATGTTACAAACTTTGAAGTATTTAATAATTTAGTAAAGGTTCTACCACAAAATGCTTTCGTTTATTCTTCGCCTTTATCCAGAGCTAAAAAAACCTTTCTTGCTACAGCTAAGGCGGGATTAAATTATAGCTCCTTTTCTTTAGACGCACGTTTAAAAGAACAAAACATTGGGGTTTTCGCTGGAATGAAATATAACGAACTTTATAAATTAACTAAAAAACTAAATATTTATTCTCAGTATTGGCTAGTACATGAAAAATATAAGCCAAGTGGAGGAGAAAGTTTTGTTGATTTAAATTTAAGAGTAAATCAATTTTTGAATGAGCGGATTAAAGATAGAAATAAAAAAGAAATAATAATATTCTCTCATGGTGGACCTATAAGAAGTGCTTTAAACATAGCTTTAAACAACAAGGAAGTTAATGTAGGAACATTTAATATAGAAAATCTTAAGGTCACGAAAATAGTTTACCTTAACGGAAATTGGCAAATAGATTACGTAAATAAATAAACTTTACCAACTTCCTGTGTTAGGCATGCTAGCCCATGGCTCACAGATTTCTAATGGAAAACTTTCCTGTAAAATTTCTATTGAAATATTGTCTGGTGATTTTATAAAGGCCATGTAACCGTCTCTTGGTGGCCTATTTATAATTACCCCTTTTCTTAACAACTCTTCACAGTATTCGTAAATATTTTTTACAGAGAAAGCTAAATGACCAAAGTTTCTACCAAAGCTTAATTCTTCTTGATTTCCATCTTTGTCAGGCCAATTATAAGTTATTTCTATCAATGGACTTTTTATTGTGCTTTGGGTTTTATTAAAATCATCCGGAGCACAAAGAAAAACTAGTGTAAATCTTGCAGTGTCATTGTCTGATCTTCTAACTTCAACAAGACCAAGCTTATTACAATAAAAATCTAAAGTTTTTTCTAGATTGCTAGATCTGATCATGGTATGTAAATATCTCATATAATTTTTATAACATTATTTTAAATAAAATCTATGAGATTATACGGAGCATATGGATCAAATCTAAATACTGAACAGATGAGAAAAAGATGTCCTAATTCTATACCTCTATGCTCTATATACTTGGAAGATTGGAGCCTAGTATTTAAAGGTGTTGCTGATCTAGAAAAAAATAGAGGAAGTATAGCGTTGCTAGGAATATACGAAATTACAAAAGAATGTGAAAAATCATTAGATTTATATGAAGAATATCCAATAGTATATAATAAAGTAAAAATAAAAAAAAAAGTTGAAGGACGCATTAGAGATATAATGTTATATACAATGAATGAAAAATATCAGTACGCTAAACCGACAGTAAAATATTTTAAAGTAATAGAAAACGGTTACAAAGATTGGAATTCAAGTTTAAAAAGTCTATATAGTTCTTGTTTGCACAGTATAGAAAATAATACGAGCTATGGATATAAAAGTGAAAATTGGAGAGATAAAAAATATATTAATGAAAGTTTTTTGAGAAAAAGAATTAATTAAGTTTTTTTATCCAAATTGCTACATCATGAAATACTGCCCCGCCTGCAGGCTCAGGACTATCTGAACCTACTAAAGTATTAATCCCTAAATTATCTAAAAAATATTCATTAGGCCATATTCCCTCTACTATTGTAATACCTTGCAAAACCCCATTGAATTCTTCAACATGAATTCTTAGTTCACCTCTATCATTTCCTATTAAAACTATGTCATTATTTTTGCATTTTAAGGCCTCTAGATCCTTAGGGTGTATCTTAATGGTAGGTTTTTTCTCTGTTTTTCTTGAAGTTTCTGTTTCAGTAAATGAGCTATTTAAAAAATTGTGAGCTGGTGCTGTAACTAACTTAAATGGAAATTTTCTATTACTTTTTTCTATTAGGTCATAATGATCAGGTAAATTAAATTTTTTATTAAAAGCTTTATCTTGTTTTTTCCATATAGGTGAGAAATGAAACATCCTGTCTTCATGCCCGAAACCTTTTAAAAAATGTGATTCCTTAAAAGGTGGCTGCAAATCTAAAAACTTTTCTTTCTTAAGACTATTGTAATTACCTAGATTTGAGTCCCGTAAAGTGATATCAATTAATTCAGACTCATTCAATTGAAAACAATTATCTTTACTTCCAATTTTTTTCCCTAATTCATTAATGAGTTTATTATTAGACCAGCATTTGCCTACTTCTTTAATTAATTTGGGTCCATATGTTAAGTGTTGGTGTCCCCCTGAAATATATATATCTTCATGCTCAACAAAACTAGTAGCTGGAAGTAAAACATCAGCATACTTTGCTGTTTCTGTCATAAATTGTTCATGTACGCATACAAATAGATCTTCCCTTTTAAATCCGTCTCTTACCTTTATTGTTTCTGGGGCTACTACTAGAGGGTTAGTATTTTGTATAAATAACGCTTTTATTTTTGAACCACCCTTAAGAGCATCATAATCATTGTTAAGAATAGGACCTATTCTGGATTGATCTAGATTTCTAAGTGAAGAGTTTTTAAATCTAAGCCCTTCAATCGCTTCTTTGTTTATGTTGTAAATACTAGCATTATTGTAAAAAGCGCCCCCGCCTTTATATTTCCATGAGCCTAGCAAAGCAGGTATACAGGTTACGGCATGCATATTAAATGATCCATTCCTTTGTCTCGAAAATCCATAGCCTAATCTAAAATAACAAGGACTATTTTCACACAATAATTTAGAGAATTTTTCAATAGTTTCTGCTGATACCCCTGTAATATGTTCTGCCCATTTAGAGTCTTTTGCTTTAAGATGACATGCTAAAAGCGAAAAATCTTTGGTATATTTTTTTATATACTTTTTATCTTCTTTTCCAGATTTTAATATATTGTGCATTAAAGCACATGCTAAAGCTCCGTCTGTTCCTGGATTAATTTTAATATGTAAATCTGCTAACTTTGCAGTTTTATTCAGATAGGGATCTACAACAATAAAAAATGCATTATTTACCTTTCTTGCCTCTTGAATATGTTTCATAAAATTAACTTGTGTAGAAGCTGGATTACCTCCCCACATTATGATTATTTTTGAGTACACTACCTCTCTTGGGTCAGAGCCTTTTAAAGAACCTGTTCC
>MDTC01118433.1_pt1 | contig 10450 bp, 9 predicted proteins | sample 811181 | NCBI WGS metagenome assembly MDTC01 (sample SAMN05326644, study PRJNA326480) | marine metagenome | isolation source: seawater | place: Pacific Ocean: North | collected 2011
ATTTGCTTTTAAAAAAATTTTTATAAAAAAAGGTTTTCAAACAAGTCTCCAATATCATAATTTTAAAAGGGAAACTAACTTAATTTTAAAGGGTTCAGCTAAATTATTTTATAAAAAAAATAAAAAAGCTTCTAATGATATTTTAAAAAAGATTGATCTTGGATCAATAAACCTAAAAAAAAATAGCGTTGTAAATGTATATCCAAAAGTAGTTCATAGAATAAAAGCTATACAGGATTTAACTTTATATGAAGTTTCATCGCCTCATTTAAAAGATGTAGTAAGAATTCATGATGACACTAATAGATCGTCAGGGCATTTAAGTCATGAGCATCCTAGAAATTAAATGAAAACAATTTGTATCCTTACCGCCGGCAAAGGAATAAGACTTAATGAATATTCTAGCTTAGTAAATAAAGCACTACTCCCAATAAATAAAAAGGCTGCTATCTCTCATATAATTGATAATTTTCCAGGAGATTCCAAAATTGTTGTAGCAATCGGACATTTAGGGGGTCAAGTAAAAACTTTTTTAAAATTTTGTTATCCTAAAAGAAATATTAAATTTGTTAGAATTAAAAATTATTCTGGGAAAGGTAGCGGCCCAGGAAAATCTTTACTTCAATGTAAAAGGTTTTTAAATAAAAGTTTTTATTTTGTTTCTTGTGACACAATTTGGAAAGAAAAAATTTATAAAAAAGAAAAAGCTAATTGGATGGGAGTATCAAAAAAGCTTTTTTTTAATCCAAAAAATTATTGTAATTTATTATCAAAAAATTCAAAAATTATTTTAATGAAAGATAAGCAGTTTGCGCCAAAAAATTTTAAACATTTTATCGGTTTGGCTTATATAAAAGATCACGATTTATTTTGGTCAGCTTTCAAAGATATGAAAAAGAAAGCAGGCGAATATCAAGTGACTGGTGGATTTAGGGAATTGATAAATTCAAAGGTTGTTAAAGAAAAAAAGCTAGAGTGGAGCGATATTGGAAATTTAGATAATTATAACTCAACTCTCCAAAAATATGAAAAGTTTAATTTTAGAAAAAAAAATGAATTTATTTATCTTAATAAAGAAAGAATTATAAAATTTATTAATTCCAAAAAAAAAATTGATAGATTAAACCTAAGATCAAAAAACAATAAATCTTTTCCAACAATTACAAAAAAAAAAGATCAATTTATTCAATATAAATTTATTTCAGGAAATATTTTTTATGAAGATGCTAGTGTAAAAAAATTTTTAAAATTACTTAATTTTCTTAGCAAAAAATTTTGGAAAAAATCATCAAAAATAAACATAAATTCAATTTGTAAAGAATTCTATTATTTTAAAACTCTTAAAAGAATTAATTCTTTTTTTAAAAAGTATAATATGAAAAAAGATACTTTTTTATCAATTAATAGAAAAAAAATACCTAATATCAAAGAATTAATAGATTTAATTCCATGGAAAAACATCTTTAAAGGTGTTCCTAGCAATTTTCATGGAGATTTACAATTTGACAATATAATTTCAGCTAATAAAAAATTTTATTTAATAGATTGGAGAGAAGACTTTGGAGGTAATTTAAATTATGGAGATTTGTATTATGATTTAGCAAAGTTAGATGGTGGTATTGAGATGAATTATGATTTAATAAAAAAAGGAAAATTTTTGATTAAAGAGAATAAAAATCAAGTTTTTTACAAATTTACTTCTAGAAATAAATTAATGAAAAAAATCAAATTTGAATTTAATAAATTTCTAAAGAAAAATGATTATTCAGAGGAAAAAGTAGAAATTATTAAATGTTTAATTTATCTTAACATGTGTCCTTTACACGAAACTCCTTTTGATAAATTACTTTTTTCACATGGTAAATTAAGATTATTTGAGACATTAAAAAAATATGGTCATATCAATTAATCAAAATACAAAAATTTGTATTTCAATTTCCAAAAATCCTGGAAGCACAGGTTCAAAGTTTCACAATACCGCTTATAAACTTTTAAAATTAAACTATATATACTTTCCAATAAAAATAGACAATTTAGACAACATTAAAAATTTAATCAAAAAATTCAATTTAAAGGGATGTTCAGTTTCTATGCCATTTAAGGAACAAATAATAAAATATTTAGATTTAAAAGATATAAGTGCAATAAAAACTAATGCAGTTAATACTTTAATTTTAAAAAATAAAAAATTAAAGGGTTACAATACAGATTATTATGCTGCTAAAATTATTTTAAAAAAAATTAAACTTAAAAAGATAGATAAAGTCTTACTTCTTGGAAATGGAGGCGTTTCTAAAACTATTTTTGAATGTTTAAAAAAAGTTAAAATTTCAAAAATTTACCTTTGTTCTAGAAATAAAAATAAATATAAAAATTGGGTCAAAACAAATAATTCGGAAATTTTGAATTGGAACGAAAGAAATAAAAAAAATTGTTATTTACTTATAAATGGTACATCAATTGGAATGAAAACTAAAAAATGTCCTATTAATTTGAAAAGTTTGAATAATTTTAGTTGCATACTTGATTTAGTAATAAATAGTAAATCAAATTTAAAAAAATTTGCCATAAATAAGAAAATAAGGTTCTATGATGGACTAGAGTTTAGTTTTATTCAAGCTTCTAAACAATTTCAAATATATACAAATAAAAAAGTAAATCTGAAAATATTAAAAAAAAAACTAAATTATAATTTTTGATTAAACATTTAAAATATTTCAAACGTTAAGATCAATTAATTCATCACAATATTTTGTAATTTCCTGATCATGAGAAACAATGATTGTGGTCATATTTGTATAATTATTTTTTAATTTTTCTAATATTTGGATTTTATTTTTTTTATCTATTTGATTTGTTGCTTCATCTAATAGAAGAAAATTTGGTTCCCGGTATAAAGCTCTTGCAATACCAATTCTTTGAATTTGCCCTCCAGAGAGATTTTGGCCCTTATCGGATACATTCGACTGTAGATTTAAATTTGATTTTTCAAGTAAATCTTTTACGCCAGATATATCAACAATCTTCTTAATTTTTTCATTTTTTAAATCTTCAATATTTTTTCCAAGTGCTATATTTTCTATTATAGATCCATTAATTAAAAAAGTTGATTGAGAAACATATCCTACAGAACTGAACTCAAACTCTTTATGTTGTAAAACATTTCCATCGATAAAGATTTCTAAATTTTCTACTTTTAAAATCCCGGTAATGATATTTAACAATGTTGACTTACCAATACCAGAGGGACCAATGATACCAATTATCTTATTTTTATTTATTTCAAAAGAAAAATTTTCAAATATCTGATTTTCATTAAACTTAAAATTGAGATTTGAAAATTTAATCTTATTAAAATCTTTTATCTGGAAAATATTTTTTTTACTTAATATATTTTTGTTTTCATTTTTTTGATTTAATAAAATTTTCTTAATTGTTTGAAAGGATACGTAATTGTAAACCAAGCCAGCATAGGATGAATTAATTGAAGATAATACTGGGATAATTCTTAAAAAAGCAATTATTGTTAATCCCAATAAAGGTAAGTACTCTTTAAAATCAATTGAAGTTCTTTTAGCAACTAATGATAGAATAATTACAATTAGAATTATTGAAATTTCGAAAATATTTCTAGGCAGTTTACTTACTAAATATTTAAATAAGTCATTTTTTAATTTAATTCTTAAATTTTTTTGGAAATAATCTGTGAAGAATGTTTCTAATCTATAAATTTTAATTTCTTTGATAATATTTAAATAGTTTGTTATTCCCTCAATCAAATTAGACTTTGTTATAAAAGATGCTTTGCCTTTGGTAATTAATTTTTTGTTTAGAAAAAGAAATATTGAGAAAGCAGCAATTATAATAAAGATTAAACTTATGAGACCAGTAAATTTATTGTTTAAAAATAACGTTAAAATTATAAAAAATAATAAAAGTAATTCTTTTAAAATTAAAAATTGACTCATTAAATAACCTACAGATTGTGTGCTTTCTGAATTAATATTTCTTAAATATTCTGATCCTTTTTTACTTATTAGTTTTGTTAAACTTTGATTTAAAGTAATATTAAAAACTTTTGTAATAGTTTGATAGTTAAGAATTTTAACCAAGTAACCTTCAGTAAAACTTAAAAACATTTGTAAAAAATTTTTTATTAAAAGTAAAACAACCATGATTACGAAAAGACTTATGATTGATTGAAAAAAAAATACTTGAAATAAATTTTCAGAAATAAAATCATTAATATTATTAATTTTATTATAAACTTTTTTTGGGTCTGTTAAATAGAGTATAAAAATTGGAATTAAGCTTAGCGTGATTAATTCAAGTAAAGAAATAATTAACTGAGTTATAAAAAAAAAAATTATAATAAACTTCTGTCTAAGATTACAAAAAATTGATATTGATTTTAACATTAATAAATTAAAGGTTGATTATTAGATTATATCCACATAATCAATATTAACATGCAAATTTTTTGACACAATTTATAATTAAACACCTAATAATTAAAGAGAATAAATATGTGTATAATTGAGTTTATTGGAGCACCGTACTCTGGAAAGAGTTATTTTGAAAAAAAACTTTTAGAGTCTGGTGTTTTTCAAAATAACACTATCCATAATTATAGAAATTTTTTTTTTTGTAATCTGTCATTAGTTACAAAATTAAATATTATTGAAAAAAACTTGTTAAAAATTTTTTGTAATAAAAAAAGAGAGGAAGCAAAAAGTTATTATGTACCATCAAAAAAAAAAAAATCTTTTTTTAAAAGAAGAATTCAAAATATAATAAATTCAATTATTTTTAATCATCAAATTTTATATAGAAAAGAAAATATTGAATTTTGTAAATTAATAGATGATTTTTTTATTTCACTTGATTCAAATGATATAAACTTTCAAAATCTAGATAGATGGTTAAAAGAATTATTTGCTAGTCATTATGTTTACAAAAATCTTGATTTTAAAAAAAAGATTATAATGGATAGTGAAGGATTTATTCATCGTTTAACAAGTTTTTTAGCATTAAATTATGATAATAAATTTTTTGAAAATTATTTAGAGTTTTGTCCAAAACCAAATGTTTTAATTTTAGTTAACGAACAATTAGAGGTAATTAAAAAAAGAATTAAAGATAGCAGGAATATTGAAGAAAAAATTAAGTATAAGGATAATATTGAAGACCTTTTTAATTATTCATTCAAAATCTTTGAAAAAATGCCTGATGTCTCAACAAAAAAATTTATCATTAATTCAAAAAACTTTTCTTCAGAAAAGGTCAAAATAGCAGATTATATTAATAATAATTTTTTATGAAAATATTACACATAATAGGAGGCTCTCCAAATAATGGTTCTTTTAAAGGAGCTAATATTTTACATAAAGCTTTATTGAATCTGAATATCGACTCAAAGATATTAAATGATACATCTTTAAAAGAAATATCAAAATTTGATAAAGATATAATTACAATCAATTATAATTTTTTTCAAAAAATAAAAATTTATTTAAACTTATTTTGTGAGAAAATTCTTAAAAGTTTTTTTTTACATTCACCACGGGAAACATTTACAATTGGTTTTTTTGGGAGTGATATTACAAAAACAAAAGAATACAAAGAGGCAGATTTAATCCATATTCATTGGCTTAACCAAGGTTTTTTAAATTTAAAATCATTATCTAAAATTCAAAAACCTTTAATTTGGACAATGCGTGATATGTGGCCATTTACTGGTGGATCACATTATACAATGGATTTTGAATATTATGAAAATGGTTCAATTTCAAAATTTATAAAAAAGATTAAAAGAAATACTTACAATAATCATTTTAAATTTGTTGCTGTTAGTCAATGGTTAAAAGAAAGAGCAGAGAAAAGTGACGTATTAAAAGGATTTGATATTATGAAAATTGATAACAATATAGATGTCAATCAATTTGAGGAAATATCAAAAAAGAATGCAAAAAATATTCTTGAGATAAAAACACAAAAACAAATAATTTTATATGGGGCCCAAAATCCACAAAGTAAACGCAAAGGGTGGGATTTATTTTTAGAAGCGATAAAAAAAATTGATAAATCAAAATTTTTCTTATTAATATTTGGAAATTTTTGGTCTAATGAATCTCTTGATAAAATTGGAATTGAATACAAAAGTTTAGGTTATGTTGATAATAAAAAATTATTAAGTGCGACTTATAGTTGTGCAGATATGTTTGTGGCATCATCCATTCAGGATGCTTGGCCAAAAACATTTGCTGAAGCAATTTATTGTGGAACACCCGTAATATGTTTTGATAAAACAAGCTTATCTGAAGTTGTGGAACATAAATTGAGTGGATATATTGTGGAAGATTTTGACTCAGATAAATTAAAAGATGGAATTATATGGGTTTCAAATGAGATACAAAAAGGCACTTTTAAAGATTTAAATTTTAAAAAAAAAATTATGAATTATGATGCAAAAATTATTGCAAATAAATATGTTGAATTATATAGAAAATTACTAAATTAGTTCCCCTATATACATTTGAAATGCTCTGAAAATAAAATAGACATTTTTTGTTTGATAAAAAAACTATTTAATATAAGTAATTTTATATGACTACAACCACTGATGAAAATTTATTAAAACAAATTAGCAAATACGATTTTTATCATAGAATAAAACTCAATGATCGAATTGTAACTCCTGGTATAAACCGTGCTCAAATTCATAAAAATTTAGAAGCAATAAGAAAATTAGATCTTAAAGGTAAAAAAGTTCTTGATATAGGTTGCCGTGATGGAATTTATTCTTTTGAGGCAGAAAAAATGGGTGCTAGCGAAATAATTGGGATTGATAATGACATTTCAAAACCAGCAAAAGAATTCTTAATTCCATTTTTTGAATCAAAAGTCAAGATGGTTGAGATGAATTTATTTGATTTAACAACAGAAAGTTTTGGTATGTTTGATGTTATAATTTTTCCAGGAACTTTGTATCATTTAAGATATCCATTCCAAGCTTTAAAAATTGTTGCAAACATACTTAAGGAAGATGGAATTCTTTTAGTTGAAACAGCTATTTTACAGGAGGATTTTGATAGAGCTATTTTATATTGCCCAATTAATAAGGATGGACCTTTTGGATCTACATCTTGCACATTTTTTAATCCAAAAGGATTAATAGATACGCTTCAATCAATTGGAATTGAGACACAAAATTACGAATTATCTTTTAAACCTAATAAATTTAAAATATTTTTAAAATCTCTTATTAGAATATTTTTTAAAAAGAAGTTTTTAGGAAAAAATCTCACTACAGTTTGTAGAGGTTTATTTATTTGCAAAAAAAACTCAAGATTGATAAATGAAAATGATTCAATCTATTGGGACTCTACTCATAAAAGACATACTTTATTTCAAAAAGAAAGTGCGTCATATAAAAAATTCTTTAAAGTTTAAGATATTAATATACAATGTTCCTTAATTCACTTAGGTCACTTAATGAAAAAAAGTAGAAGAAAATTTATAAATAATTCAGTTTTTTTTATCATTTTCTTAAAATTACCTTTTATTTCTTACCTAAAAAAAAATTTTGCATCTATTTTTAAAATTAGATCTAAAAAATATACTTGGATTTTAAATAAATATAAAATGTAATGTTTGTAAATTTAGATACATTAAATCTTGATAATATTAAATTTTTTATAGTAGGGACTGGCCCAGCTGCATATAGTTTAGCAAAAAAATTAGAGGAAAAAAAAATATCTTCATTAATGATAGAAGCAGGAGATATGGAATACAGCAATGAATCCCAGAATTTTTTTAAAGGAAAAGTAATCGGTAACAACTCTATTATATCACTTACAAATAGTAGACTTCGACAATTTGGAGGAACTTCTGGTCGCTGGTCTGGTTTATGTAGAACTTTGGATGATTATGATTTTAAAGATTGGCCTATTAAAAAAGATGATATTAAAACTTATGAAAAAGAAGCATATAAAATTTTAAATTTTAAAGAACCATTTTTAGATGATGAGTTGATAAATCCTTACATAAAACTAGTAAATTTTAAAAGAAGTGAAAATACTTTAAGAATCAATTCCGAAACAATTATAAATGAGATGAAAAATTCAAAATATATAAATATTGTTTTGAACACTTGTGTATTTAATATTTTCGAAAAAGATAATGTAATAACCGAAATTGAAGTATTTAATTCAAAAAAAAAAAATTATTCAAAAATTAAAGTTAAAAATCTTATATTAGGTTGTGGTGCTATTGAAAATACCAGAATACTTCTTAATAATAAATACAAAAAAAATTTAAATTTCCTTACTGAAACAGTTGGAAAATATTTTTTGTTACATCCACATAGTCCTTGCGGAGTAGGACTAGCAAAATTTGCAGATATTAAAAAAAATTTTTCAATAAATTATGAGACAAATAATAAATATTTTTTTTCTCCAACTAATAAATTTATGGAAGATAAGAATGTAAATAATTGCGCAGTAAGAGTTACGGAGTATCAAAATATTTCTAAAAATAAAGAAATAATTAGAGATTTATTATGTATATCCCCTAAGATTGGTGAAAACATTTTAAATTTTCTTAAACAAAAAGAAAAATGCAGTGGAATTAGATTTTTTTCTGCATGGGAACAAAATGCACTATACGAAAATGAAATAATGTTAAGTAAAAACAGTTTTGATGATATTGGTGTACCCAGAATAAAAGTAAAAAGTAATTTTGGTATTGGGACAAAAAAGAATTTATCGATATTTTTAGAATATTTATCAAAATATTTTGTAGAAAATAACTTAGGATCTATAGCAATTAATAATGAATTATTAGAGGATAATTTGAAATTTCCCGATGGCTTGTATGGAGGAAACCATCACATGGGTGGAACAAGAATGGGTTTGCCTAATAATTCGGTAGTAGACTCAAATCTTAAAGTTCATAATTCTAAAAATTTGTTTGTTATTGGTTCATCAGTCTTCGCTTCATCTGGACATGCGAATCCAACATTTACAATTTGTCAGTTATCATTGAGATTAGGTGATCATTTGACTAAAAATTATTTATAAGAAAAAATATTTAATATTTATTTATGACAAAATCAAAAATTAAACCTACTTTTTCTATAATCACAGTTGTGCTCAATGGAGAAAAATATTTAGAAAAAACAATAAAAAGTGTTATTTCTCAAAAAGAAAAACTTCAATACATTATCATAGATGGAGGATCGACAGACAATAGTTTAAATATTATTAAAAAATATACAAAGTTTATAGATTATTGGGTTAGTGAAAAAGATAAGGGCCTTTATGATGCTTTCAATAAAGGTTTAAAAAAATGTGAAGGAGATTTTGTTGGCATAATAAACTCTGATGATATTTACACAAAAAATGCACTTTCAATTATTAAGAAATATCTAAAGGCATATCCAAATATAGATTTTATTTTTGGTAGTGTTAAAAAACATTGGGGTGTTCTACATGGTTATAGGCCAAAAAAAATTTTATATAGCTGGGGGTTTTATTCTAGCCATTCAACGGGATTTTTTATTAAACTAAAATCAGCTAAAAAAGTTGGTTATTATAATACTAGATATAAATATCATGCAGATTACGATTATTTTTATAGAATGATCGTAGATAAAAAAATGTCAGGAATATCAACCAAAAAAAATGAAATAGTAGGAGTATTTAGGCGAGGTGGGTACTCCAGTAAAATTCCTTACAGAAAACTCTTTTATGAAGAAATGAAAATTAGGTTTGATAATGGTCAAAATATATTTTTATTGTTAATTATTGCGGTATATAAAATTATTAAACATTTTAGAAAAATAATTAAATGAAAATTTTAATAACAGGTTGTGCAGGCTTTTTAGGTTTTCATTTGAGTAAAAAATTATTGCAAAATAAAAAAAATTCAATCACAGGAATTGATAATCTTAATGACTATTACTCGGTAAAACTTAAAAACAAAAGATTAAATATTTTAAAAAAAAACAAAAATTTTTATTTTAAAAAAATTGATATTGAAAATAAAAAAAAATTAAATAATTTTTTAAACAAAAAAAAAATTGATATTATTTACCATCTTGCAGCCCAAGCAGGTGTAAGATATTCTCTTGTGAACCCTGAAAGTTATCTTAAATCAAATATAGAGGGGTTTTTTAATATTTTAGAGTTTGCACGTTTAAAAAAGGTAAAAAAGATAATTTATGCATCCTCAAGCTCAGTTTATGGGGATCAAAAAAAATTTCCGATTAAAGAAAACTTTAAAAAAAATCAAAAAAACTTGTATGCTATTACAAAAGATTTTAATGAAAAATTAGCTCAATTATATTTTGACAACTTTAAATTAAAATTAGTAGGTTTGAGATTTTTTACAGTTTATGGTGCATGGGGAAGACCAGATATGATTTATTTTAAATACTTAAATTCGTTAA
>MDTC01218963.1_pt1 | contig 10449 bp, 4 predicted proteins | sample 811181 | NCBI WGS metagenome assembly MDTC01 (sample SAMN05326644, study PRJNA326480) | marine metagenome | isolation source: seawater | place: Pacific Ocean: North | collected 2011
CATAATGATGAAACAATACATTTTAAAGTTTCAACCTTCCAAAAATTATTAAAATTTTCTTCCTTACTTTTTTTAAGTCTTTTATCTAAAATTTGTCTAATTAAAATAAAATTTAGTCTCTTATCTTGTTTTATTATAAAATCCCTACCCCATTTTTTCCAAGAATGATTTTCTGTTTTAATTTCATTTACTATTTGTTCAATAATAATATCTATATCATTAAGAGCATTTTGATAATATTCTCCATTAGTTAATTTATTAAATTCACTTTTTTTAAATTCAATATTGTTAAGATAGCAATAATAGGTAGATAACATCCATCTTTGTTTTTTAAGGTAAATAGATATTGTAGAATTATTTTTACCAAATTTTATTTTTTTATAATCAATTTCTGAATTAAATTTAGATTTTATGGACTCATTTGAATATAAATTGGAAACTAATTTTATTGTTTCTTGAAAATCAACTTCATTTAATTTTATTCTAATTATATTTAAAACTTCTTCAAGAATATTTGATAAAGCAATTTCAAAAGAATTAAATTTTATTTTTTCAACATCTGATAAATCAATTTCTCTAAAATTAATAACTTTTCCTGAATTTCTTTCTATTCCTTCAAATTCAGAATATTTATTAAAAGATATAATTTCACCACAATTTTTACAAATAATTTTATCTGATGCAGAAATATCTACTTCTCCCCAATTTTTAATACATTCTTCTAAAATAGATTTATTAAAATTATTATCATTGCTATTTCTGCATTTGAAATAATAATAATTATGCTTACAGCATATTTTAGTATTAACCTTTGGTAAAATTTTTGGATTATAATAATACCAATTTAATTCTTTATTATCAGTATTAAATTTTTCATTAATGTCAAAATTATAATTATTGGAATATTTACTTAGAAATTCAAATAATAAAGTTCCTTTTTGATTTATATCATTAATTTTCAAAATATTATTAATTTTATTAGAGATATCTTGCGGTGGATAAATTTTTTTTTCATTTAAAATATAATTATTTTTGAATATTTTTCTTTCCCATTTAAAATTTTTAGACCAATTGTATAATTTAAGATTACAATTTTCAATTTTATGATTATAATTTCGGTAAAAATCATTTAAATTTTCAATTTTAATATTTAATTGGTCATAAATTAAATTAATTTTATTTGAAATTAAAATAGAACATTCTTTATATAATTTTTCCATTTTATCATTATTATCATCATTCTCATTATAGTCACTATCTTTAATTTCTGAACATTTTTTGGAAATAATTGAATCGATTACTTTTATATCATCTTGTATTGATTCAATGTTAATGTTATGTTTTAAATTAAAATTTTTTACTAAAATATTTTTGTCTAAATTATTATTGATAATAGAAATATTACCTGAATTATTAACTAATTTATCATATATTTTTAATAAATTATAATTATATTTTTTATAAAACCTTTCTGTCTCAAAAATATTACTTGATATAATTTGTGTCAAATTTAGTTTAAAATTGGTTTTCATGATTTTAAAAAAATAATTATGTAATAAATTACTTGATACCTGGTTTAATGTGCAATTATGACTATTAATCAAATTTTTAAATTGTTTATAACTAATTAGATTCAACACCCCATTATAATTTATTTTGATTATATCTTTTACTGTAATAAACATCTTTTCTAAATCTTTAAATTCAATTTTTTTATTTTTATTTTGTTTTTGGTTATTTTTTGAAAAATAAACAATATAATTTTCATTGGTATCAATTTTATTTTTATCAAAATTATCAAAATTAATTACCTTGTATTCAGATTCATTATTTAATTGATATTTTTTTTTAAAATAGGGGTTTTTATCTAAATTAAGATTATAAATTTTTTTTTCTCCTAAATTGCCTAGTTTATTTTCAATTAAAATTTCTGTATTTTTTTGGTTTGTATTGGTTAAAGAATTAAAATATAAACCTACTATTTTTACATTTTTTTCATCTGTAATCCTATGATATTCCGAACAAGTTTCTGATACTAATTCCCCATTTTTTTCATTATAACTTTGGTCATTTTCTGCATTAAGCCCTGTGCATTTTTTAGTATTTTTAGATATGGTTTTATTACTAAAGGTAAATTTTAAAAATTTAGAACTATTGATAAATTTTTTAGGAATTCTATTATTTTCAAAAGGATTTTTTTTAATTTTTAAAGAACCATCATTAATATTCAATATACAAGATTTATTATCATCAATAATACAGCTTCTAATTACTTTGGTATCGAATTTCAAATTATATGAAATATGATTTCTCTTAACTATATTTACATTTTTTGAATTATTTAATCCAATAAATTTTTTATAAGGATTATTGTCTTCTGTATAACCAATTATATTTCCGAATGTGTTGTTATTAAAATTATTACCATTTTCTAAAAAATTATTATGATTTGAATAATTAAAAATACTTTGTTCATTGTGAATTTTATCCTTTTTGTTATCTATTTTACTTCGGTAATTTTTTAATCTTTTGTTATATGAGTCATATATAGATATCTGTTTCATGTCATCAATAAATAAAATATTTTTAATTTCATCATTTTCATTTTCTAACAAGTTTGAATTTTCGGTATAGTAAAAGTCTATATCATCGATAATAGGGTAAATATTAATTAAATCAAATCGATGATAATTGATCAAGTTATTATAACTTGGTGAAAAATCTTCAGTGATAATATTTGTAGATAAATTATTACCTGATTCATCTATTTTAGTATATTTATTAATTAAATTGGTAAAAGATTTTTTATAATTAAATTTATTTTTATTGTAGATACGTAAATTTTGATTTATAAAATCGTCCAAATGGATACTTAAATCTTGTTCTTTTGATAATTTAACATTAATTTTTTTTGATACCAAATGTTTTCCCACAATTCCTTTATTTAATATTTTTTTTAAATCATATTTCTGTTTAATTTCAAAATTAACTCCTTTTTTTAAATTTTTTGAAAAATTAATTTTTTTAAATTTGGAGTAAATTTCTTTTAAATTATCACCCAATATTTCTATATTATCATTATTTTTCTTCATTAAACCAAATGATTTATTGTTATGCGTAAATGTTATAATCTTAAAATTATTATAATCTATGATATTATTTACTTTCAGTTTTGGATTAACACCATTAAAAAACCAGTATGAATTTAACTTAAAATTTTTAAAAAATTTATCAATATTATCACTTTTTTCCCAAGATACAGTTTTATTATTATCAGACATTTATAATAAACATATATTTTTTTGATAGGAATATTTGCTTAAAGAATTTAATATGTTTTTATATATTAAATGAATTTAATATTAAATAAAGATATGAATATTGATGAAATTATTAGTTTCTTAGACAAAATTGGTCTTAATTATAAAATTAATGATAATTTAATTATAATGAAATATCCTAAAAAATTAAAATTTTCTGACCATAACTACATACGTGAATCTAGAGGTATTATAGTAGATATTAAAAATAATAGAGTAATTAATCGTTCTTTTTCGGGATCTATTTCCTATAATAAATTTAAAAAAAATACTGATTGGGATAACGTTGTTCTTGAAGAATTTATTGATGGAACATTGATTAATTTGTATTTTAATGATGGATGGAAATTATCAACTAAATTTTGTATTGATGCCAAAACATCATTTTACAGATCCAATAAATCATATTATGATCTTTTTAATGAAATAAGGTCATTGGATAATATTAATTTTGATAAAAAATATACATATAGTTTTGTGTTAGTTCATAAAGAAAACAGAAATATATCTAAAATTTCTGAAAATAAAGTATATCATATTGAAACTACTAATAATTATACTGGTGAAAAAATTAATATAGATTTAGGTTATGAAAAACCAAAAATTTTGAAAATTAAAAATATTATTAATAAATATAATTTAAATTCATATAAAGATTTGGAAAATTTCAAATTTAATTCTTGGAATAATCCTGGATTTATGATTTATAATTTAGAGAGAACAGAAAGAACAACTTTTAAAAATAAAGATTTTACAGAAATTGAAAATCAAATCAAAGGACAAAATGATTTCAAATTTATATTTATTAAATACCTTAAAAATATACCTGCTATAAATAAATTATTAAATGTTTTTCCAGAATATAATGAATTATTTAAAAAAATATACAACAAATTTACCTCACTTATATTAGAAATATATGATATTTACTTTAATACAAAAGTGCATAAAACACAAAAATTAGTAGATAGAAAATTTAAAAAAATTATTTATGATATCCACGGAATTTATCTTCAAAAAGTTAAAAAAGATAAAAATTTTAAAATAACACTAAAAGATATCAGAGACTTATTACTAAGTTATGATACACCTTATCTTTATTCTACCTATTTCAATTAATTTAAAAAAATTTTATAAATTGATTGTTATTTTAAATAAAAGTAAATTTTAATTTATTTTTTTATTATCTTTAGGAACGTGTTTAGGACTAGTGCATACCTTTACTCCATTAGGTTTTTCAGATAATACACAATCACCTAACTGTTCGCAAGGAACTTTCCCTTTTTGTTTTGCAGCTATAGCACATTCAGGATCAGTGGTCGCACATGTTTTTGTCTTACATTGGCTATTAGTAATCTCTTTTTTTTTTTCACCTGATTTTTCAGGTATAGGTTCGTCTATAGAAACATTATCATCAGTTGAATCTGAATTAATACTTAACGTATCATCTATAGAAACAATACTTTTTTGTTCCTTATTTTCTGAAGATAAATTTTGTTCTTCGTTTTCCATAGATAAACTTATTTCAGGTGTTCCATATTCTTTTAAATCTTGAGAAATTTGCCTAATTTTTTTCAAACTATAGTCCGCTGAATCAATATTTGTTTTTGCCTTAATCTCATTATTCTGAATTACAGCACATCCACAATTTGTATCAAACATACAATCTATGACATCTCCATTTTTTAAAAAATATTCAGTCTTCCCTCCAGTAAGAATTTTTTTTTTCTTTCTTTTAATTTTTTTAATTTTTCTTTTACTATTCTCCCTTCTTTTACCACCTTTTTTACCTTTTTTACCTCTTTTAAATTTTTTGATTTTTCTTTTACTATTCTTCTTTCTTTTACCACCTCTATTAACTCTTTTTGCAGGTTTTTTTAAAGTGATTTTAATATTGTCTCCAACATAAGCTTTCTTTTTTAATATACTTTCCAATTCTTCTAAATCATTTATATCCCTATTATCAGCCTTTATTATTCGCCAACCAACATAATTATTTAAATGATTAAGGTCATATTCTTTTGTTCCAGCAAAAATAACTATCTCACCAGGTCTATTATCTCTCCAAGCTCTCTTATCAACTTTAAATCCAAAAGTTGTTGATTCACCTTTGCCATAAGATGCCACTCCTTTTCTTCGTGTAATATCTAATTCAATTGTATCTTTAGTAGTTTTAACATTTTGTTTGTAAGTTCCTATCCAAGAACTTGAATTCAAACATTTTTCTGGTGGAAACGCATTTGGACCACCTGATCCATCTCTACAAAAATAATCCTTTCCATCAGACGGATGTTTATAAAAAAAATGTTCACAACCAAATTCACTACTTCTGTTATTGACTTCCGAACAAGAATTAACTAATTGAGGTTGTCTTGCTTTTATTTTTTGTTGTTTTTTTAATGCTCTAGCATTTTCTTTTTGTTTATAAATTTCTAGCAATTCAAATGCTTCTGTATTTTCTTTTTCAATTTCTTCTTTAGATTTCTTTTCAATTTCCAAAGCTGTTCTTAAATTTCCAAGGTCAGTTTTTGATTGTTTGTAATCTTCGGCTAATTCATTGTAATCATTGTTTATTTCTTTGTAATCATTGGTTAGTTGTTCTATCTCAATATTTCTTTGATTAATTTCTGACTTTGCCTTCATTTTTTGTCTTTTAATAGTTGTTATTTGATCGTTAAGGTCTTGAATAGTTTCTTTATTTTTTTGTAATTCTGAAGAATTTTTTACCATATCATTATTTAATTTTTTTATTTGTTCTTTATAAGCAGAAATCTGGTCTTTATTTCCTGTAATTATTCCATCCTGTGATTCACTTTTTTGTGTATAGAATTTAATTTTTTTTTCATAACCTTCTTTTAATTTAGAAAATTCTTCATTGCTTGATTCTAATTTTTTTTTTTCTTCCTCTAATTTACTTATTTGATCATTTAAAAGTTTTTCATTAGCTTCTACATTATTAATTTCTGAATTTTTTTGTTTTTTAACATTTGTTAGTTGAATATTAAGATCTTGAATAGTTTTTTGATTTTTTTGTAATTCTGAAGAATTTTGTATCATATCATTATTTAACAACTTGATTTTCTCCTCTAATTCTCTAATTTCTTTCTTTTTTTCAATTTCTTCTTCATAAAATTTTACCTGCATAGATTGATTTTCTTTATTAAGTTTAGAGACTTCCTCCTTGAGATTAGATACTTTTTCTTTCAAAGAAATAAGTTTTTGATTTTCTTCTCTTTCATTTTTTATTTCTAAAGATAATTTATTATTTAATTTTTGTAAAGTTTGTGTATCAGTATTTTTTTTCTCTATTTCTTTTTTTCGATTTTCATTTTGCAAATTTATAGTTTCTATTTTATTTTCTAATTTTTTTAATTTTTCTTTATAACCAATAACTACCTTATTATTTGCTGTAATCATTTCATTTTGTAATTCACTTTTTTGTGTAAAGTATTTAATTTTTTTATCATAATCTTCCTTTAATTTAGATAATTCTTCATTACTTGTTTCTAAATTTTTTTTTTCTTCCTCTAATTTACTTATTTTATCATTTAAAATTTTTTCATGAACTTCTATATTTTTTTTGTTTAAATTTTCATTTTTACTATGATTTCGACATTTTTGAACATCTTCTTTTAAATTACTAATTTCATTTTCTAAATCTTTTTTTACCTGTATTAATTCATTTTTCTGATTGTTTATGGTTTTATTTGAATTTTCTCTTTCTTTTTCAATTTGTAATTTAAAATCTTGATTTTCTTTTACATATTTTTCATTAAGTTTTGTTTTTTGTTCAATTTCACTTTTTAAAGATTGATTATTTGATTTGATATTTTTTAATTGTTTATTGGATTCTTCAATATTTTTTTTTTCATTATTCAGTAAATTATTATTTTCTTGAATTTTAACTAAATTATCTTTATAAAGATTTATTTTTGACTCTAAATCAGATATTATATCTACTTTCTTTTTTATTGTGCTCCTATTTTCTTGATTTATTTTATTAAATTCTTCTTCTTTTTTTTTGTTATTTTCATTTTGATTTTCATTTTTTTGTCGTTCTTCCTTAACTTTGATAATTAATTTTTTCTTAAATTCATCGGAGTCTTCTATATATTTTTTTTTTTCTTCAAGTTCATCATTTAATTTTTTATTGTCTAACTCTACATTTTTTAATTCTTTAATTGAATTTTCTAGTTGCTCTTTTTCACCTTGGAGTAGAGTTTTTTTTTGTTTAATGTTTTTGGCTTCATTAATTGATTGTGTTAATTTTGTATTTAAACTTTCTAATTGTTTTTTAAAATTTCCTAATTCAATTTTATGGTTATTTTCGTTATCTTGGATTGATTTATTTTTTAATTCATTTTCTTTTTCAGATTCATCGAGTTGGTTATTTAATTTTATTTTAGCACCTTGTAATTCTTTATTTTTAAGGACAAGGTCATTATTTGTATTTTCAATTTTTTTTATTTTTTCAATTATTTTTTTTTTATATTCAGAAATCATATCTATTTCACTATTTATTTCATGTAATTTAGAACTAGTATTCTCTAAATAATCGGTAGTATTTTTATTAATTTCTCCACAATCACATGAATCTTTATTACCTTCTAAATGTTTAGTCATAATTAATATATAAAAATATTATTATATATTAATTTAAAAAAATAAATACAAAATCTAGGATTTATTAACTAATAAATCTTCAAATTTACTTAAATATTCACATTGTGATACATCTTTAAAATCACTAATTAAATTTTCAATTTGTTTTTTACAACTTTTTATTGTTTTAACAAATAATAAAGATCCCAATAAAAATAGTAATCTTTTATTTTTAATGTCATTTTGAAAATTTATACTATTTTTATTTAATAATTTTTTCAATTTATCATTAGAATTTTCTAAAAAATCTTTTTTAGGAAAAATTAGTAATTCTATTTCATTAATTGTAGGATGATTCATTCTGTAAGATATATTAGAGAGAATTTCATCCCCATAAAAGAATAATTTCCTTAATTCAGAACCTAATAAATTTCCTAAAGTATGGTCTTCATCGTATATAGTTATAACAATACCAGAATTATTTGAGCCATTATTAACTAAATTAATACCCACTTTATTATTTATAAAAATTTCATTTTTATCAAAATCAACTGAATTAAGTAAATCATCTAATAAAATTTTTAAAATAAACAAAGAACGGTGTATGATTTGGTCAGGGTATAAAAAACCTATTGATTCAACACTCATTTCAAAAATACTGGGTTCTCCATTTTTATTTTTTAAAAACACTCTTTCTTTATCCAGTAATTTAAAATTATCTTCAATATTTTTTATTTCATCATCATTTAATTTTAATTTAGGATTATTGTTTTTAATTTGTTTTTCTTTTTCAAAATAGGATATTTTTTTTGAAAGAATATTTTTAAATTGAGATTCATCTTGTTTAAATGAAAATGTAACAGTTCCAGTAGGATCGTATCGTGAATTTATCATACCATATCCAACGGTAGGTTTTAATTCAATATCTAATTCTTCTGATTCAGACTCTCTATAATGTAATTTGTTAATTAGAATGTAGTCCCCTGTAAAAACATCTTTTGTAAAATATTCATTATTGTCATCAATATCAGTCGTTACAATATCACTACTTAAAATTTCCAAATTTGAATTATAATTTTCATTTTTTTTTTTAAGAATAAATATAGGGCTATTTTCAGAAATAGAATAGGTTCTAATTCCCTTTGACTTATCAAATTCAGTAGTTATTTTTAAATTTGAATTATTCATATTTATTGGAATTAGTGATAATCTATGTGATAAAAATTCATTATGTATAACACCTGTATTTTTTTTTATATTAATGGATCTCATTTCCTGATTTTCGTAGAATTTATCATCGAATGTAATTACCGGAATTCTGGATGATAATGCTCTTCTGAATGAATTAGCAATATAAAGTGGAACATCATGTAATTCAAATTCCGTTTTATAATGAATATCATTCTCTTTTACAATCTTGTATTTTTTAAAATAATTTCCATTATTTGTAATTGAAGTCATTTTATATATATAGTATATTGAAAACTTTATATCAAATTTATTGTAAACTTATTAAATATTCAAAAAATAAGTTAAAAATTATATAATTTTATATAAAAAAATATATATGTCGAATAAGCCTATTTTTTTTTATTCAAGAAATAATAGAAATTGTGTTCAATTATGGAATAAACTAAATAAAGAAAATAAACTAAATAATTTTATAAAAATTTGTGTAGACAACAATAATAAAATACCAAAAATTGTAACCACCGTTCCTTCATTTTTTATTAGAGGAAGACCTTTAATTCATGGAAATGCTATAAGTCTATTTTTAAATTCAAATAATCAATCAGTAAGAAATAATGTTAATTCCAATACTAATGTAGTTACTAATATTAATAACCCACCTAATAATGTAGCTCCACCTGCTAATTCTTCTACTAATGGTTTGGAAGGAATTAATGACTTTAATCCTATAGAAATGAGTAACAAATGGTCAGATGCATATTCATTTATTCAAAATAACCCAACTCCAATGGAATTTACATATCAATTTATTCAAAAAGAGGGTAATTCTGATAATATTTCAAATAATCAAAATAATAATTTAAGAAAAAAAGGATCTCAGTTAGATCAAAGACTGGAAAAATTACAAAGAGAGAGAAGCCAACTAAATAATAATATGATGCAACGTAAATAAATTAATTAAGTTTAAATTTAAAGAATATTTTAACATAATTAATTAAATGTCCATAATAAAAGTATTTAACAACCAATTATTCAGTTTTTCAAACACATTAGTTGAAAGATTTCCTGATAATAAAAATTTTAAAATAGCATTAACTGGAATTGAAACTATTAAAATGGCTAATCCTAGAAAAAATATAGATATGTTTTTGTTATATGTCTATAAATACAGAAATAAAGTTATGGTCAAAGATGAAGAATTTATGTTGAAAACTGACTTTATTTCTGAAAATTTTGAAGAAAAACAAAAAAGTGTAAGTTCTTCTTTTTTAATAATGGATTCGATTAAAGATAATTGGAAAAGTTTGGAAATTAATGAGAAAAATAATATATGGAA
>MDTC01276738.1_pt1 | contig 10449 bp, 8 predicted proteins | sample 811181 | NCBI WGS metagenome assembly MDTC01 (sample SAMN05326644, study PRJNA326480) | marine metagenome | isolation source: seawater | place: Pacific Ocean: North | collected 2011
AACCTGCAGCAACAAATATGGATACATCAGAGAAAGTAAGAAATTATATTGAATCAGCTATAAATTCAATTTATCATTATCATGGAAGTTGTGCAATAGGAGATATAGTAGATAATGATCAAAAAGTGAATAATAAAAATAATTTATATATAGGAGACATATCAGTATTGGATAAAGCATGGGGAGGTTCAACAAGTGTAGCAGCACTAGCAAGTGGATATAGATGTGCATTAAATTTCGATTTATCAAATTCAATAGCTGGGTACGAAATGATACCAGAACCAGAGCCAGAGCCAGAACCAGAGCCAAATAAAAGAATACTTTGTTTACATGGCGGAGGGGATAGTGCTGATGGTTTAAGTAATCAAACTGGTATGCAAGATTTAATAAATGGTTTACCTGATTATGATTTTGTGTTTATAGATTCTTCAATAAATGGTGGAGTGTGGTGGTTAGATCCTCCTGGAGGTAAAGATAATCCAACAACAGATATAAATTGGGCAAATACATCATTAAATTATATAGAAAATTACATAAATACTAATGGTCCATTTTATGCTTTATTAGGATATTCACAGGGAGCTGCAATGATTCCAGTATTTTTATCGTATAAAACAAATATTACATTTGAAAAAGTTTTAATGTTTAATGGATATTTACCAACAACTCATACGGGATTAATGAATACAATCAATAGTAATTCACCATTGAGTACTCGTGCTCTTATTTTTCTTGGAGCGAATGATGAATTTTATACTTTAGGTTTAGATGTAAAAAGTAAATTTTCAAATTATGAAGAAATAATTAGTTCTACAGCGGGTCATCATTTACCATACAATACAGATAGTACTTTTACTAATGTTGTGAATTTTATATTAGAAACATCAAGTGAAGTAGAGCCAGAGCCAGAGCCAGAGCCAGAGCCAGAGCCAGAGCCAGAGCCAGTTCCAGATAGCTATATGAATGATGAAAGTACAATTTATTATACACCGGATAATATGTTTAGTTATAAAATAACAAATACAACAACAGAAACATCTTATATGACAAATTATTATGTAAATACTTTTCATGATGCATTTAATAAATGGGGGTCAGTTATTAGTACACCTCAAGCATATATAAATGGTGGAAGTTCGTATAGTATTTATATTGATGTAAAGTTGGAAGATCTTGCAACAGGAATATTAGGAAGTGCATCACCAAATTCATATGAATATTTTGGAAATAGTGCATCATTTGGTTCAACATTTACAAAGACAGGTACATTTCGAATAAATACTGATTATTTAGTATCAATGAGAAATAATACATTTTCAAATGGAAAAAATGAATTATATTATACAGTATTGCATGAAATTGGTCATATTTTAGGTATAGGACCTTATTGGACATTTAATAGTATTTCAAACAGACCAATGACATCTTATGTAGAAAATAGTCAAACAAAATATTATTATACAGGTGTAAATGCATTAGAAGCTTACAAAGGTTATTTTCCAGATATATCAAATAATTTTGTAGGAATTCCAATAGAGGACAATGGTGGGTCAGGAACAGCCAATGTGCATCCAGAAGAAGATGATGCTAGAGATACAAGTTCATCAGATAGATATATAAATGGTCAATTACATCCAGGATTATATCATGAATTAATGACAGGTTGGTTGAATCCAATTCCGGCGCCGATGAGTAAGGTAACATTAGGATTTTTAGAGGATATAGGTTATAATGTAGATTATAGTAAAGCAGAATATTATGATCCATACAATCCTCAATCTTAATAAAAAAAAAATTGATTAAAAAATTTATAAATTTATATAAAACATAAATTTATAAATGGAGGATCAAAAGAAAACATTAATAGACCAATTTTTAAAATCACTTTCAGAGAAAGAATTAAAAGGATATCAAATAGCAAAGGATCATTTACAATCAAGTTTTAGTATAGAGAAAAGTAATGGATTTTTAGAATGGAAATCAAAACAAAAAAATTAATTATTTTCAAGTATAGATATGCGATTAGTTAAAGAATCAATTTGAGATTGTTGTTCTTTTAATGCTTTCCAGAGAATAGGAGTAAATTTGCTATAATCAACAGAATAAACATCCGTTTTTTTATTAACGTTACAAACTTCAGGTAAAATTTGAGATACTTCTTGTCCAGAGAATGCGTAATAAGTATGAGAATCTTTAGTAAAAACAACAGGATTAATTTGATTTAATAGAGATTTAGCATTAAATGAATCGGAAGAGTTTGTTTGAAGGCGATTATCCGATATTTGATTGAATAAAATGCCATTATGATTAAGAGAAATATTACCAACCATTTTAGAATCTTTATGAAAGGTAGCCAAATAATTATTATCTAAATTTGTTTCAAGATAAAGAGGAGTTGTATTGTCACCATAGAGAGATTTATCAATATTTGAATGAAAAAATCCACTAATTTCACTATTTTTTCCAACTTGAATTCCATTCTCTGAATAGTGAGATTTATTTTTGTTAATAATAAATTTAGTTTCATTTCCAATATCAAAAGAGAGATTAGTATAATTAGGATCATAAAAGAACCTAGTATTATCAACACTTGTATTCATAAATAAACTAGGTTGTTTGCAAGGGTTTCTTCTACTAACTAATAAAATATCATCAGGTATAATGATTTGTTCAGTTTTCAAACTATTATTAATATTTATATTATTAGTATTAATATCACCATCAATATATGATATATTATTAAAATTATCTGTAACAAATGGAGAAGAACCAGCAGGACCTGTTTCACCTTTTTCACCAGTATCACCTTTTTCTCCGTGACAACCTTGTAATCCAATTTGTAAATCAGAACAGCTATCAATTGAATTACAATCGTAATAATGATCATTATTAATTTGTGTAGTTAATCTTCTATCTATTTGTCTAAGTTTTAGTTGATTTGTATAATCACTGGATGACATTTATATATATATTTAATATAAAATATCGATATATTTTATAATTATGACTACTCGAAAGTCTTTGCTTACAGATACTTTAAATAATGAAATGAAAATGATTGCATTAGTAAATGAATATGATATAAAAGGTGAAGGTGATAAAATACCTAAAAAGGTTCGAGATAGGTATGATACAATTATGAAAAGTATTAAAAATCACGATAATAATTATGATGATGATGATGATTTTGAAAAGAAAATGAAGAGGATTGAAGCAGTAACAAAACAAAATCGAAGTGCATCAAGGAAAAAGTCATCAAGAAGAGGAGGAAAAACAAAAAGAAGAAGGCGTAGTAAAAGAATCAAGAAAAAGAAAAATTAATTTATATAAATAATATATATATATGCCATATTTGATAAGAAAAGTGAATAAAAAAAAGTGTTTCTCTGTAAGCAATAAGAAATCTCGTAGAATATATTCAAAGTGTACAACAAAGAAAAAAGCAAAAAAGCAAGTAAGATTGTTGAATGCTTTAGAGAATAATGCAGTATTTAGAAAGAAATTAACTCAAAAGCGTAAACAGAAACTTTAGAATAGTTTTTCTATTTTTTTGAATTTCGTATAAATTATATCTCATTTTTAGTACTTTTAATTGTTGTAAATCTCTAATATTTTGTTCTATTTTTTGATAAGATTCATTATTTAAATAATAATCCAAGAATTTTTGCCATACTTGAACAATTATATATTTTAAGTGAAAATCATCGAATTTTTCCCATTTATATGTTTCATTCTCACAACAATAAACATATAAAACTTTATTTTTAATAGTAAGAGGAATAGTTTCTTTTTTATGATTAAACAAAATGAAATCTTTGAAACAATCAACATCCTTATTATCTTCTGTAATGAGAGAATCAAGGAATTGTTTTTCAAATAATGTAGAATCCATCCATTTTTCAATAGATAAATTAGGAACAATCTCTATTCTATTATTGCCAAAAGAGTTTATTTGACTTTGAATATGATTTATTTTACTATCTAGTTTTAATAATAATTCATAAATATCTCTGTTTGATGGTTCAAAACTCATATGTGATTATCAGTTTATTTATAATATAAAACTAATAATCAATTTTTTTTTGAAAATAATTTAGGTATGATAATATATAATGGCTAAACTAAGTCCGTTTTATAAAAAAATAATATTTTTATTAGGAATAGTATTAATTGCATTAATTTATTCTGGATTAAGATTTGCTAATAGTTATAAATTAAAAGAAGGTAATACAAATCATGATTCCGGTGATCCTGCTCACGACCATTTAACTAAATTAACCGAAACAACTGACTCTTCTAATTTAGAAGAGACAGGTTTATATTTGGGTGATGTACAATTAATGAGAGATAAAACTGGTACTAGTTTAGGACAAGAAATTGAAAGTTCATCATCGGGAGAAAGAACAGCTGCAGGAGTAGAAGTAGGAGGAGGTGGAGTTTAATTATTCTCTTCATTACGATGAGGCATATTTTGAAGAGCGAATTCATCATATTTTTCTTCACTTTCTACATCTCGTGTAATTTTTAAACATAAACATTGTATTTCTCTACATTTAGATTTATACATTTGCCTACCTAAAGCTAATAAAAATCCACACATTGTTGTTATAAAAAAAGTCCAAAAAATTTGTTGTTCACTATTCATATTATATTTATATTTAGATAAATATTATAATTATAAAGAATATAAAAATTTATTAATAATAATTAATGGTCTTATGGTCTAATGGTTATGACTGCGGACTTTGAATCCGCCGGTCTGGGTTCGATTCCCAGTAAGACCTAATTAATTTTTCTAGTGGATTTAATAAAGTGATCTATTTCTCTAATGGTATCAGAAGAACTAGTTTCAAACATAAAAGGTAAGAAAGAATGAATTAGAGATTTTATGGATCCAATAAAGAAATTGATTGAAATGGAAAGAGATATATACAAATGTTGAAAATAGGATAAGCCAACTTCTTTAGGATGTTTAGTAAACAAATTAAAAATATAAGATATCATAATATAAGTAGTTAAAATAATTTATTATAAAATTATATTTTTGTAATAAAATAAGTAGAAAATATATAAATGTCTGATTGGTTACAAGATTTAAGTGCAAATAGAATAAAAAATTCATATATTACAGATTCAAATAATAATAATTTTGCTTTAGATGTATCAGGTAATATAATAGTAAGAGGTGATAGTCATATAAATTTTGAGAATCAAATTGCTGGTACATATATTGGCACAGATATATCAACAAATTTATTAGATGGATCTTCAAATATAATTATAGGAAATGATGCAACATTTGAGAGATTGAAACAATGGAATGTAGTATCTTATGGATCTAATACTGATTTAAGTTTAAATGGTGTTGTATTTGGAGATAATAAATTTGTAGCTGTTGGAAATGATTCAAAAATAATTTATAGTATTGATAATGGTTATAATTGGATTAACATTCCATTAGGTTCTTTTGATTTTGATAATGAGGATATTGGTATGAATAAAATAACATTTACCTCATCATCTAATTTCGCATTTAATGAAGTACAAGTTTGGTTAGATAATAATAATTTAATGGATGAAACTGGTACAACAATAACACAAACATCATTAAGTGATAATGATTTTTTAACAGAAACACCTTCTGTTACAAGTTATGAAATAGATTTTAGTGGAACAGCTACACAAACATACAAGATAAAATTATTGCAATCAATAGTAGTTTATGCAAGAAATACTTATGATGTTAGTGGTGTAACTATGAAAATATTTGATGATGAAAGCAATATTGTATTTGAAAAATTAATAGATGAAAATAAAGAATATTATAGGTTTGATGGAAATGGTAATGTATTGGATAATATGAAAAGTGGAGCAGACTCAGAAACAAAAATAATATATAGTGATGTAAGTTTTAATTTTAATAAAATAAAATTATCTAAACCAGGTGGAACTTTTTCAATAACAAGATTTCAATTAGTAGCAGATTCACCTATATCTACATCAAGTGATTTTACATTTAATAAAGCTAGAGTTCAATTACCTAGTGGATATGACATTGAAAGCCAGAGTGAAGATATAAATATATTTGATAATACAACAGATGGAATTGAAGAAATTGGTAATATATTTAAAAATTCATCAAATGCATACGTAGAAGCTCAACTTTCTTATGATATTTTATATAGCAATTTAGCTGCTATAACTATGGAGGGATTATTTACAAGTACATCAGCAAACTATCCACCAAGTGCTAAATTACAATTTATAAAAGATTCAACTATAATGAAGGAAATTGATTTTTCTTTTGATTCACCATCTGAAAATGCAACAGCTATTAATAATAACAAATTTAGATTCAATGGACCATATTTTAATAGTAATACAACACAATCTGCTAATTTGAATACTAATTATGCATCGTCAACTTATAAAGTTGTTGATTTAGGTATATCAGGTGTTGAAAATATTATTGATTATGGAAGTAGTGATTATTTAAATAATGTTACATCAACACAATGGACAGGAGAAGAAATAACATTAGATTTATCATCAAATGTTACAAATTTTGATTTTGATTCATTTACAATTTATGCAGGAAATAGTTATGGTAGTGTTACAAATTTTTCTGATAATGGTATGCAAGATGTAATAGTTGAATTTTTATATGATACAACATCTGTATATAAATATAAACTTTATGATATAACTAATTCTACCAACCCTAATGATACCAATTATAGAATATATAGATTTGATGGTGCAAATGTTAATTCTTCATTATTTGTAACAGAAGCAAGTACAGGTTCTTCAAATTTTGATGAATTTGTTTCTGTATATGGTCAAAACAATGTGGTGAATGACCCTAATTATGTAAATGTAATATCAACAATTCCTGTTATAAAAACCTATAATGTAAACGCATCTACACCTGGTTTATTAAAGGATTTAAATGCAATTGCTTATGATCCTAATAATAATAAATTTGTTGCGGTAGGAGATAAAATAATTTTAAGTGCAAGTGGAGAAGATTTAACAAATTGGACTGGAGTAAGTTTTAAGCCACAAAACACAATTTATAATAATGCAGGAGAATCTTTTGCTGGTAATAATCAAAATTTTTCTGCAATAGCTTATGGAAATAATAAATTTGTTGCAATAGCTGTTAATCAAAATCCATTATATAGTAATGATGGTGTTCGATGGAATAGTTATGGTATTATATTAAATCCAGGTAATGAATCTGCTATTGCATATGGAGATGTACCAGTTGGTAATCAAGGACCAACATTTGTTGTTGTTAAAAATGATACTACTTTCAATATATCGAATGCCCTTCAAGAAGTTATTATATGGGGTGATAGTATTGATGTTAATTTAGAAAAAGCTGTTGCATATGGTGCAAATAAATTCGTTGTTATAGATAGTGAAAATAAAATTCAATACAATGAAACAGGAGGTAATGGTGGAACAGCTTGGACATCAGTAACTATTAATGATGCTAGTTGGAGTAATTTAAGATTTTTAAATAATCAGTTTTTAGGTATAGCGAATGCTGGTATAAAGAGATTTGTATATAGTGATGATGGTATTACTTGGTATCCATTAAGAATAGAAGCAAGTTCTTGGAGTGATATTGCATTTGGTAATAATAATTATATAATAGTAGGTAATGGTCTTGGTAGTGATAATGGAAATAGAATTTTAATTAATGATGGTAAAGTAGATGATGCTATTGTAATAGGAAATTCTTCAAGAGCTGAATATCACAATAGTATTGCTATAGGTAGAAACACGATGGCGGAAAATGAAAATCAAATTATTATTGGAGATACAACTTGTTTTATTGGTATTAGAAAAAATGATCCTGTTTTTACATTGGATGTCAATGGTGATATTAATTTTAAAGGTAGACTTTTACAAGGTGGTGTTGAGATTTCATCAGATGACGCTGGACAAGCTTCAGGTACAGTTATTAATGCTAAAATTGTTCGTAATAAATATGATGAAGAAGGTCTTTGGTTAGGTTATGGAAATAATGGATCTGGTAATAATAATGGTGATATTCGATTTTATGCAAATAATCTTACTGAAAGAATGAGAATCAAAGCTGATACAGGTAATGTTGGTATTAATGCAACAAGTCCTAGATGTATATTAGATATTAGTGGTTCTGATGCATTGGTTGTTCCTGTAGGTAATACATCACAAAGACCAAATTATGATGAAAATAATGTTGAATCATCAGGTATAGTAGGAGCTATTAGATATAATATAGAATTAGATCAATATGAAGGATATGGAACACCATTTAATACAGCAGAAACATTAACAGGTGGTTATTGGGGATCATTAGGAGGTGTAAAAGATATTGATAGAGATACATTTATAACAGCAGAAGAAACGTTGGATGAAGATAAATTAAAATTTTATACATCTGGTGTTCAGAGAATGGTGATTGATCCTAGTGGTAATTTTGGTATAGGAGTTACTGATCCAAGTAGTGTATTACATATTTTCGATAATAGTAATAATAGTGCAATATTTTTAGGTGAAACCATTGATAATAATAAATCAGTTAAGATCGAATATACACAAGGTGGTACAGATGTAAGTGGAAATTTATTATTAAGTCATTCTGGTGATAGTAATGGATTAAATATTAATAAAGGTGGTAATGTTGGTATAGGAGTCACTGATGCAAGTGCAGGATTGCATTTATATCAAAATTCAAGTTATTCAGAAATATATCTTGGTGAAGCAGCTGCAAATGATAAATGTGGTATTGTAAAATATTTACAAGGAAATGGAAATGGAACAGGTAAGTTGCAGTTAGGAAATTGGGGTGATAATACAAATACAGATGGAATGACAATAGAAAAAGGAGGTAATGTAGGAATTGGAACTAATGATCCTGGATATAAATTAGATGTAAATGGTGTTATTAATATTCAAGGTACTAATCAATTAAATTTTTCAACATATGGAGGTGGTTGGTATATGCAAGATACCACTTGGTTGCGAGCAGTTGGTGATAAACGTATTTATACAGGTGGACAAATTCATGCAAGTGCATTTAATGCAACATCCGATAGAAGATTAAAAAAGGACATAAAACCTTTGGAGAATTCATTGAACAAAATAACTCAATTAGAAGGTGTAGAATTTATAAGAACAGATGATAAGAAGCAAGAAAAACAAATTGGTTTTATAGCGCAAGAAGTAGAAAAAATAGTACCTGAAGTAGTATCAACAGATTACTCAGATAGTAATGAATATAAATCGGTTGCTTATAGTAATGTTACAGCATTATTAGTAGAAGCAATAAAAGAATTAAGACAAGAGGTGAAAGATTTAAAAGAAGAAATTCGAGAATTAAAATCAATTTAATAATAATCACCGACAATTATTTTTATACTTGTATTTTATATTTACATATATAAAAATCAACATGAGTAATAATGAAGATAATGATTTTAAAAGATTCTGTAAACAAGAAGAATGTAAAGCAAATGATAGTATTCAAGGTTTATCAATGAAAAACAAAAGTGGTTTTAGTTCAAAAATGAGATATTCTCAGTTTCTAAAAAATAATTCTAGAGATAAAACCAAAAAAGATCCTAATAATAATAATCTATCATTTAATTTTACATCCTTTCAAAAAACAATCACATCCAGTGTGTCATCAAATGTTCCAAGTAATATTAATAACATTAATTTGAATTCTAGTAATCAACCAAGTAATATTAATAACATTAATTTGAATTCTATTAATGGATCAAGTAATAATATTAATTTGAATTCTATTAATCAACCAAGTAATATTAATAATATTATTTTAAATAATTTAGATTCTCATAGTCATTCAAATAATACTAATTTTTCACATTCTCACATTCATCCAAGTAATATTAATAATATTACTTTAAATAATTTAGATTCTCATAGCCATTCAAATAATAATAATTTTTCACATTCTCATATTCATCCAAGTAATATCAATAATATTATTTTAAATAATTTATATCCAATTGATAATATACATTTTATATGTCCACCTGAAGATTTAGAACCAATACCAGAACCTGCACCAGAACCTGAACCAATATTAGAGCCAGAACCTGAGCCAGAGCCCATACCAGAACCTGAACCTGAGCCTGAGCCTATACCAGAACCTGAGCCTATTCCAGAACCTGAACCTGAGCCTGAGCCTATACCAGAACCTGAGCCTATACCAGAACCTGAGCCTATACCAGAACCTGAGCCTATACCAGAACCTGAACCTGAACCTGAGCCTATACCTGAGCCTGAACCAGAACCAGAACCTGAACCTATTCCAGAACCTGAACCTGAACCTGAGCCTACACCTGAGCCTGAACCAGAACCAGAACCTGAACCTATCCCAGAACCTGAGCCTGAGCCTGAGCCAATACCTGAGCCTGAGCCTGAGCC
>MDTC01099334.1_pt1 | contig 10448 bp, 10 predicted proteins | sample 811181 | NCBI WGS metagenome assembly MDTC01 (sample SAMN05326644, study PRJNA326480) | marine metagenome | isolation source: seawater | place: Pacific Ocean: North | collected 2011
AAAACACAGCCCGTAGCCGCGATCCCGAGGACGCATGCCAGAGCCAAGAACAGACCGGATAGCGGTTTCATTGGCATTGGCTTAGGACGTCACGGGGCGAACGTCCGTCGAAAGAAAGCCATGCTCTTTCAGCTCCTTGTTGAGGCCACCGGAGTCCGTCACGCGATCCACAAACAACACACCGCGGAGATGATCCATCTCATGCTGAATGCAACGCGCCATCAAACCATCAGCTTTCATTGTGCGTGGTCGACCCATTTCATCTCTGAAACTCAACTGGATTGCAGTGGGACGAACCACATCGAGATAGACACCAGGGATGCTTAGGCAACCCTCCTCGTAGGTGTCGACTGACGCGCTGCAAGTTGTGATCTCAGGATTGATCAGCACGAGAGGAGGGGTACTGGGTGTTTCGAGGTCGAGGTCGATCACCAGCAATTGTTGATGCACCCCAACCTGAGGCGCTGCAAGCCCTATGCCACGGGCTGTGTACATGCTGCGCAGCATGTCGCGGGCAAGATCACGCACGCGCTCGTCCACCTTTCCGATCCGGCGGGCGTCCCCTCGTAAAGCGTCATCTCCAAGCGTATGAATGTTGAAAGGAGCACTTTCTAAAGGCTCCTTGGGCACGGCAATGGAGGAACCACTCTTCTCAGCCGATCGCGCCAACTGGGCAAAGCTCCTGGCCAAACCCCCTCCTACCTTGAAGTTGCACTGATCTTAGGCAGACCTGATCTCTGCTTGATCCGTTTGACATGTCTCTGCAACAGCCCCTGCCCGCAACAACCGCTCTTGGACGAAGCTCGGTCTTACTCGCTCCACAACTGTTAGGGGATTGGGTGCTCTGGCTGGAGCAGCGCCCGCAGGAGAGAGGTCGCACCACAGCTTTGATCCGTCGCTGGGGGGAAAGTGAAAAAACGTCCGTGGAGCTGACCCCAGCACCGATCAATTTGCGTAGCAGAGTGCATGAATACGGAGGCGATCCCCTAACGGCAAGCCTGAAGCAGGGAACACTCCAGCTGGTTTGGGTCGACGATAATGATCGCTGTCTCTGGCTCCAGTGCTGGGACGGCCTCGATGGAGCAAGCCCTCAAACGCTGCGTTGCCTAGCAGACGCACAACGTCTCACCTCACCGGCCAAGAGCGCTCTTGCCGGAGGTGTTTTTGATCATGCGCGCAATCGATGGCTTGGGGTGATGGAGCACTCTGAATGTGATCGATTGGTCAGCGTTGCCCTCGATCAACGGGATCAAACCCCTGTAGTGGTTCATCAGCCATCTGATTTTGCAGGCTACCTCGCCCTCAGTCCAGAAGGAACGCATCTGGCCTGGGTGGAATGGCAGCAACCCTCCATGCCTTGGGATTCCTCTCAGCTTGTTCAGGCGCAACTCAACGCCGCCGGCGAACTGGAAGATTGCCGAGTCATTGCCGGTGGAGGAACGCCTCGAGAAAAGGGGATCTCCGTGTTTCAGCCCCAATGGCTTCCAGATGGAAGCCTCGTTGTCGCTGAAGACAGCAGTGGCTGGTGGAACCTGATGCAACATCCCAGCGAGCCCAGCCTGCAAAACCACTGGCAACGCCTTTGGCCAATGGCCGCAGAGACGGCCGTCCCCCAGTGGGTTTTTGGGATGAGCACCACCGCATGGGATGGGGAAAAGCTCTTAGCAGCAGTCTGCGATCAGGGGCAATGGCAGTTGCAACGGCTTGGACTCGATGGGTCGGTGGAGGTTCTCAAACAACCCTTCAATGATCTCGGAGAGCTGAATGCCTCAAGTGGCAAAGCCGTAGCCATTGCAAGCAACAGCACCACAGGCCAAGGGCTCCTTGAGCTCGACTTGGGTAAAGGAACCTGGCATCACACTCCAGCCGCACCTGCCGTCATGGAGATCGATGACATCAGCGTGGCCCAACCTTTGTGGTTTGAGGGGTTCCAAGGAGAACAAACCCACGCCTGGTTCTACCCTCCGGCCGGGGGAAGGAAGGCATCGTCACCACTGCTGGTGAGAACTCACAGCGGACCCACATCCATGGCTCGCCGCGGCCTCACCCTCGCCATTCAGTTTTGGACCTCCAGGGGCTGGGGGGTGGTAGATGTGAACTACGGAGGATCTACGGGGTTTGGGCGGGCTTATCGCAACCGGCTTCAAGGGGGCTGGGGCCAGGTGGACGTTGAAGATTGTGCAGCGGCCGCCAGAACCCTGATCGCCGCTGGCTGCGCAGACCCAAAACGCATCGCCATCGAAGGAGGTAGCGCCGGAGGCTTCACCACTCTTGCCTGCCTGTGCTTCACCGATGTTTTTCGTGCGGGAGCCTGCCGTTATGCCGTGAGTGATCCCGGTGCATTGGCTACCGAGACGCATCGATTTGAAGCTCGCTACTTGGATGGACTGATCGGAAACTGGCCAGATGAGCGCGGTCTCTATGAACAGCGATCACCGCTGCGCCATGTGGAGCAGATCACATGTCCTGTGATCTTTTTTCAAGGTCTGAAAGACAAGGTCGTCCCTCCTCAGCAAACAGAACGCATGGCCGATGCTTTGCGCCGCAATGCCATTCCAGTGGAAGTTCACACCTTCTCAGAGGAAGGTCATGGATTCCGAGATAGCGCCGTGCAGGTGGCCGTTCTTGAATCGACGGAGCGCTTCTTCCACCAACACCTCAATCTTTAGGGGTCTGCCCGTAACCCAACCCGCGAAACTGCATGTGCACCTCTTCCATTTGGGTTCTTGATAAAAGAGGAGGCTCCCCCAGCTGGAGAGCTTGGAGATACATCTCAGCCAGGGTTTCCACCTCAACAGCAATTTTCAACGCCTGATCAAGATCCCGGCCAAGACTGACCAATCCGTGGTGGCCAAGGAGACAGGCCTGCCGATCCCGCAAGGCCCTCACCGTATTGGCGGACAACTCAGCCGTACCGAAGGTTGCGTAACGAGCACAGCGGATGTCATCACCACCAGCTACTGCCGTCATGTAGTGGAACGGAGGGATCCCTCGGTCATGACAAGCCAGCGCGGTGGCATGAACCGGGTGGCAATGAAACACCGCCATAGCATCGGGCCGATCGGCCAAGACATCAGCATGCAATCGCCATTCCGAGGAGGGTCTCCGGTCGCGGACGGCCAGCTCACTTCCTAATGGATGACCACAAAAGTCGATCGCGACAAGATCCTCCATCTCCATTTGCTCGTATGGCAAGGAGCTGGGAGTCACTAACAGCCCCCCCTTAATCCGCAGCGACAGGTTGCCCGATGTGCCCTGATTCAGACCAGTGCTGTTCATTGCACGCGCCACGTCCACAAGCTCGCGACGTAACGCTCGATTGTTCATCCCTGAATCAACCACGCTTGTAGAGGTCCTTCAGTCCAACTTCACTGGCCATCGTCACACCACAATCTGTGATCAGAGCCGTCACCAGGCGCGCGGGGGTGACATCAAAAGCCGGATTGAACCCCGCACATCCATCAGGAGTGAGCTGCACGCGAACAATCTCTCCAGCAGACTTCCCATGGAGGATCCGCCCCTGAATAGCCGTCACTTCCTCCTCAGAACGAGCCTCAATCGGAATCTCTGCCACCCCATCTGCGATGCGCCAGTCAATGGTGGATGAAGGCAAAGCCACGTAAAAGGGAACGTTGTTGTCGTAAGCAGCGAGTGCCTTGAGATAGGTGCCGACTTTGTTGCAGACATCGCCACAACGCGTGGTGCGATCGGTCCCCACGATCACAGCATCCACCAGACCATGCTGCATGAGGTGACCACCAGCGTTGTCCACAATCACTGAATGGGGTACACCTTCTCTGGCCAGCTCATAGGCAGTTAGTGAGGCCCCTTGATTGCGCGGCCGAGTCTCATCCACCCAGACATGAATGTTGAGCCCAGCGCGATGGGCCTTGTAAATCGGTGCCAGGGCCGTTCCCCAGTCAACGGTCGCCAACCAGCCCGCATTGCAGTGGGTCAGCACCCGAAACGGCTCATTCTCACGTTCGCTGGGTCGCTGCTCTGCCAGGTTCCTGAATAGATGAAAACCATGCTCCCCAATCGCCTCACACATCGCCACATCTTGATCAGCAATCACTGCCGCCTCTCGCCTAGCTGCAGCGGCACGCTCAGCCTCAGGCAAAGGCTTAACCAATTCACGAACTCGTTCCAAAGCCCAACGCAAGTTCACCGCTGTTGGACGACTTGAGTTGAGCTGATCAAAGGCTTGGCTCAGGGCAGCATCACTGGGGTCATCCTGGAGCGCGAGCATCAAGCCGTAAGCACCCGTAACGCCGATTAATGGCGCACCCCGCACCACCATCGTGCTGATTGCATTTGCCGCTTCATCGCAACTCTTAAGCGTTCGAGTGATCAAACGATGAGGCAATTGGGTCTGGTCGATCACACCCACAGAACGTTGATCGGTCTCAAGCCAAATGGTCCGCCAGGCCTTGCCATCAATGTTCATGGTCGAATGATCGGCAAGTGCCGGGGGGCTTTAGTCATTCTCTAATTCTCTCGCTCGAAGGATCTAAAGGGGCAAGTCGCGCCAGTTCTCAAGAGCAAAATGCCGTTCCTCTTTCTCCGTAATCCGAAAGCCATGGTCTTGGGCAATTCGGACAATCTGCTTTGGTTCAACCACTCTTTGCAACTTGTCCTGCAGCAGAGGGTCTGATTCCACTTTTTTGAGAAAGGCCTTCAGCTGTTCTTGAGACATGACGATTGAAATGACTTCATGGGTTCTAGCACTCACTTTTTTATGATCAGATCGGTCGATACCCAAACCAATCAGGCACCTGTTCCTGGCTGTCTCCATCGGGATGGAGATCAAGATGCACATGAAGAATGCTTCTTCCTGTCAAGGACAACTGCTCTACAGACAGGCAATCGTCGACGGCGCTGAGGTCGTCCTTGTGCTGCTGAAGAGCATCAAACAACCAACGCTTTTTTGCCGCTGCTTTCGCTGCCTGGGCCGATGGGGCCACCACGAGTCCAAAGCGATGTAATTCCGCTAATGAGACTGATTGGTATGCCCCGAGATTGACGAACCAAAGCTGCTGCTCCCGCTGTGGGGGAGGCTCAACATCAAGCGTGACTTTCCAGCCATCGATGCAATGCACGGCCATGTAGCTGTCCAGATGCAAACCACGACGGCGACCGAACCACTGACGACGAAGTTCGGAATAGGTGTCTTCAATACAGCGGCCGGCCACAAAACGCACATCGTGGAGCTCGATCAAGCTGCGGTCAGTACGACCACCAAGGACCACCAGAAATAACGTTGGGTGATCCAAACACTACCGACGGGAAAAGTTCTTTAACGGTGCCATCGTTTGGCTCAGATGTGAACTAAGGGCGTGGATCTGTTCGAACAGCAATGGGCCACATACCGACGCCTCGTAGAACAAAACCTGATGGAGCATCGCGAAATCAGTGATGCCACGACCTCAGCCATCTATCACTGGCTGAGCAAGCGTGGGCGCAAAGCTCCGCCGGTGGACATGGTGGATCTGGGCTGTGGAGATCTCGGCCAGCTTGCACCCCTGCTGCGGACCCTGCCGCTGAGGCAGTACCTGGGTTTGGATCTCACCAAAGCGGTGCTGACACTCGCTCAAGACAATCTCGGATCAGTTCCCTATCACTGTCTGTGGGAACAGAGAGATCTCCTCCACTGGGCCTGTTCCGGGCAGAACAACTGCGTTGACCTCATCCATACATCCTTTGCCTTACACCATCTCGACCAGACAAAAAAACTTCGGTTCCTCTGGGGTGCACGCGAGCGCATCCGCTCAAATGGGTTGTTCATTTGGGTGGATGTGTTCCTTCCAGATGGAGAATCCCGTCTGGACTACCTCGATCGATACTGCAATCGGGTGAAGGGATGGCCTGATCTCTCAGAAAGGCAACGCGACTCGATCATGGAACACATACGAACCCATGACTGGCCAGCAGAACGTAGCTGGCTCAAGCAGCAGGCCAAGAATCATGGCTGGTCACTCAACTGGGCTTGGAGCGGACAACACCAAGCCGAGGCTGTGGCCTTACTTCAGCCCGTTTAAAAGTGGTGTTGCCTAACTATTCTCACGGAAAAAATTGATCACACTGACAAGTTCGTCAGCAAAACGATCAATTTCAGCGTGGGTGGTGCTGAAGCTCAGGCTCGCTCGAGCTGATCCAGTGACGCCGTACAGGCGATGAAGAGGCTGACAACAATGATGCCCACTACGAATACAAATCCCTGCAAGATCCAACATCGCTGCGATGTCATTGGCGTGAATACCTTCCACTACAAAAGTGGCTAGGGCTCCACGATCAGGTTGCTGCTCTGGGGTCGGGCCAAAGATCTTCAGCCCATCAATCGATTGGAGCCGGTTAAACAAATGGGCGGTGAGCTCCGCCTCCCAATCATGAATTGCATCGAGTCCGATCGACTGCAAATACCTAATTGCCGTACCCATCCCGATCGCTTCACCGATTGCTGGAGTACCCGCCTCAAACTTGTAAGGCAGTTCAGCCCAGGTGCTGTGATCCAAAAACACATCTTGGATCATCTCGCCGCCTCCAAGGAAGGGTGGCATTGCCTTCAGAGTGTCTTCTGAAGCCCATAGAAAGCCCATTCCAGTGGGCCCACACAGCTTGTGAGAGGAGCCAACAAGAAAATCAGCGCCCAAGCTCCGCACATCAATTGGCTTATGAGCCAGGCTTTGGCACGCATCAACCAGAACCTTGGCACCAACGCCATGGGCGAGGGTTGATACCTCTTGAATGGGATTGCAGCACCCAAGAGTGTTACTGATGTGAACCAAACTCACCAAACGTGTTCGGTCGGATAGCTGGTGACGAAAGTCCTCCAAGTCAAGGCTGCCTTGGGGAGTCACACCCACATGACGGACGACACAACCAGTACGTTCAGCCAGGAGCTGCCACGGCACCAAGTTGCTGTGATGCTCCATCACGGTGAGCAACACTTCATCTCCAGCCTTCAGTTGATCATCACCCCAACTGCGAGCCACCAGATTGATGGCTTCCGTGGCATTGCGAGTAAAAACAATCTCTTTGGGGCTAGACGCACCAATAAAGCCGGACGTTATGGCACGGGCAGCCTCGAAGGCCTCTGTGGCGCGAGCACTGAGCTGATGGGCACCCCGATGAACATTGGCATTGTCGCAGCCGTAATAGTGCTGAATCGCATCAAGCACGACAAGGGGCTTCTGGCTAGTCGCCGCATGATCCAAGTAGATCAGAGGTGAACCAGAACTAGAGGCCTGATCAATAATCGGAAAATCAGCCCTTACTTGCTCAGCAACCGTTAACAAGGCGTCCAGAGGGAATGTGCTCATGGGTTTGTTTCTCCTTCAGGCAACGCACCGTCAAGCCATCGACTCGCAGCATCGAGCGGCAAAAGGTCAAGGACCTCTTTGCAATAACCGCGTAGCAGAAGTGATGCTGCCGAAGACTCTGTGATTCCACGGCTGCGTAAGTAGAAGAGCTGATCCTCCTGAAGCTGACTGACAGTGGCTCCATGCGTGCAACGAACGTCATCCGCCACGATTTGCAACTCAGGCTTTGCATCAACCCGAGCGCGGCCCGATAGCAATAAGCTCCTGCTGAGCTGAGAGGCATTCGTTCGCTGAGCCTGCCTCGGCACTTGAATAGCTCCGTTAAAAATGCTGTGTGACCGATCTGCCGCAACCGTTTTTTGCACTTGATCCAACGTCCCTTCAGGTCCCTCGAAACGCATGGTCGAATGAACTGCAAACTGTTGGTCGGCAGCGGTCACGGAGAGGCCATGAATAGAGCTGGAGGCCTGACCACCCACCTGCACAACATTCGGCTCAAGTCGACCAAACGACCAGCCATGTGAAACCGCAACCATTGAATAGTGACTTCTTACCTCTTGCTCAATGGCCATGTTGGCCAGAAGAGATTCCTTGCCTTCCCCTAAAGCAAGCAGGCCATGTTGAACTTTGGATTCCTGTCCGAGGTGAATCTCTAAAAGATGGCTATGAGCAGCATGACCTTTGGCAATCACAACTTGAAGAACCTCGAGCTCTGCTTTTTCCTCAACTAAGAGCAAAACCCTAGTGGGCATGAACATTGCATCCGTCGCAAACGTCACCAATTCGATGGGTGGGACTTTTCCGCGAATTCGCAAGGCAAGAATTTGTTGATTAACACCGTGGTTAAGTTCAACGGGCCATTCCGAGGCGCACTGACAACGAGACAAGGTATGACCTAGGGCCTGCTCCAGCTCAACTCCCTCCAAGATCGAAATTCCCTCAGGCAAATCAAAGCCTGCCAATGGATCATTCGTGTTGTTGACCACCAACCTCAGGGCCTGTTCAGGAACGGTCGGCCAACTATCTGGAATTGAGACATGGCTACTGTCATTCGCCAACGACAGCTGAAACAGAGCCTCAAGGCGCTTTAGGTCAGTCAGCCGCCAGGATTCCTGACGTCTCGAAGGAAAACCCTGTTCGGTCAGAGCTAATCGGCCTCGACGCTGAACAGGTTCTAAGGCTCCTGTGGGATCCGGCAGTTGCGTCAACCAAGCCTCGGTCATCGCCATTCTTCAGCCCACTCCTTCGGCAGCCAGCTGCTGGTCCACCCAGTCATAACCTGTTTTTTCCAACTCAAGAGCTAATTCACTTCCTCCTGTACGGAGGATGCGGCCAGCCGCCATCACGTGCACGTAATCGGGAATAATTTCATCCAAAAGGCGCTGATAATGAGTTATGAGCAATGTGCAATTGTCGGGACTAGCCAACTGATTCACACCCCCAGCAACGATGCGTAGGGCATCAATATCGAGGCCAGAATCGGTTTCATCAAGGATTGCAACCACAGGATCCAACAAGGCCATCTGAAGGATTTCGTTTCGCTTTTTCTCGCCTCCAGAGAAACCTTCATTCACGCTGCGTTCTAAAAAAGCAGGATCCATCTGAACCACCTGCAATCGCTCTCGTACGTGATCATCAAAGTCGAATGTATCTAGTTCTCCTTGACCTTTATTTTGACGACGAGCGTTGGTTGAGACCCTAAGAAACTCCAGATTGCTCACACCCGGGATCTCAATTGGGTATTGAAACCCCAAGAAAATTCCAAGTCTTGAACGTTCTTCAGGCTCCAGTTCGAGAAGATCACGTCCGAGGTAGCGGACAGACCCAGATGTGACTCGATAGGCAGGATGACCAGCTAAAACTTTTGACAACGTGCTCTTACCGCTCCCATTGCGGCCCATCACTGCATGAATTTCACCCGCTTTTAAATGGAGAGTCACCCCATTAAGAATCGGCTTGTCTTCAACTGAAGCATGCAGATCATTGATTTCTAGTAGCAGCTCGGCGTCAGGACGGATCACGTCAGAAGAAATGAAGAGAAAATTGGATTTGAAATCTTGGCCCTTTCAGCTAACCCACAGAACCCTCAAGCTTTAGGGCGAGAAGTTTATCGGCCTCAGCGGCAAATTCCATCGGGAGTTGATTAAATACGTCCCTACAGAAGCCACTGACCATCATCGAAACAGCCTCTTCAAATCCAATGCCACGACTTTGTAAATAGAACAGTTGATCTTCGGACATACGACAAGTACTTGCTTCATGTTCAATCGCTGATTGCGGCTGCTGAGACCGAATGTATGGGTAGGTGTTCGCCGCTGCTTGATCTCCAATCAACATCGAATCACATTGGCTGTAATTACGAGCACCTTTTGCATTGGGTCCAACTTGGACAAGACCTCGATAACTGTTGCTGGACTGACCGGCGCTAATACCTTTACTAACAATTGTGGAGCGAGTACGAGGCCCAATGTGAACCATTTTCGTGCCAGTATCAGCTTGCTGCCGGTTATTTGTGAGAGCAACCGAATAAAATTCGCCTACGGAATCAGCGCCCTGTAACACACAACTTGGATACTTCCATGTAATTGCCGAACCGGTCTCAACTTGCGTCCAACTAATCCGACTACGAACTCCTCTACACTGACCACGCTTAGTAACGAAGTTGTAAATTCCACCGATTCCATTCTCATCACCAGCGTACCAATTCTGAACAGTAGAGTATTTAATAGACGCATCATCAAGAACAACTAATTCAACGACAGCAGCATGAAGCTGGTTTGTATCAAACATTGGCGCAGTACATCCCTCCAAATAACTCACTGATGCGCCTTCTTCGGCCACAATCAAAGTACGCTCAAACTGTCCAGTATCACCTGAATTAATTCGGAAGTAAGTAGAAAGCTCCATAGGACATTCCACACCCTTAGGGATGAAGACAAATGATCCGTCACTGAATACAGCTGAATTCAATGCAGCAAAATAATTATCATTGCTAGGAACAACTGAACCTAAATATTTTTCAATAAGCTCTGGATGTTCAACAACTGCTTCACTGAAAGAACAAAATACGACCCCATGCTCTGCAAGCTTTTCCTTATAGGTTGTCGCAATAGAAACGCTGTCAAAAAC
>MDTC01191916.1_pt1 | contig 10448 bp, 5 predicted proteins | sample 811181 | NCBI WGS metagenome assembly MDTC01 (sample SAMN05326644, study PRJNA326480) | marine metagenome | isolation source: seawater | place: Pacific Ocean: North | collected 2011
ATACCTAATGTGCCTGAAGTAGTGTCATTAGCATTGGATCGTAAAAAGTTTGCGGCCGCTATGCCACCTAAAGCATCAGAATCTGTTGAAGTTCCTTGAAATTTATTTTCTGAAATTGCACTCGATAGCGTTATGCCTTTTTTAATTGTTGCAAATCCTGATATTGCTGTGCCTGGTGTAAATTGTTCTTGAGACACAATACCAACAATTGTATCATTAGTAACAAATTTTAAAATTGATTTTTGAACTCCCACATTGTCTTCAATTGCTTCTGAAACAACTTGAGTAACTCCCGAACCTGATACTGTTGTTGGTCCAATCAATGTCCATGCTGTGCCAGTATAAATGTAAAGTTGAGTATTGCTTGTATCAAACCACATGTCACCTAAAACAGCATTAGTTGGTGCAGTGGCGCTGTTTGTAGTTGACCCTACTGGTTTAAATTTGCTACCAGTGTAAACATTGATCTGATTGTTTAATGAATCATACCATAGTTGACCTTTGATCTTGTTTGCAGGTTCAGTGGTATTTGTAAAATTTTCTAATAATTTTACAAGATTTTCGTTTAGACGTTCACCAAATCCAGCATACCCTTTTCCTATAAGTGTAAGATCAGTTGTGGCAGTATCAATTGTGCCATCTGCTAATACCTTTAGGGTAGTGCCTGCTGTGTTGTTAATAGTATACGCCATTTAATTTCCTAATTTGAGCCGTTGTCTCTAATAAATGTTAAAAAACTTACATCTCCTAACAATTTAATTAGAATTGTTGCTACTTCTGGATTCATTTTTTCATCCACTTTAGCAATTTCTTCAGCCGTCAAAAGAGTTTGGTAGTTGTTGTTTATATAATCTGCTATTTCTTGTTGTGTTGCCATTTTTTCTCCTCTTTGTAATTATCTAATTTCTGGATCATAAATCTCTAGCCATTCACCAAATTTATGCTCCACAAAAGGTCTCACCATTAAACCTATGCCAAAACAGAAAGATTCTCCTATCCATCTTGTAAATTTTCCTAATATATCCCCCTTGGATCGTTTACCCATTTGATATGCAAGTTCATTTGCTCTTGCCTGTGCCAATACTTTAATAACATTGGTCACAAGGCCGCCAAACCATGATTTAGTTTCTGCACTGTTTTGCATGTATTGAACCAAAGGTATTGCCCAAAACCAGTATCCAATTTTTGTTGTTCTGTTCAAATGTTTAACTGAAAATTCTGTATCTATTTGTAAATCCTTTAGTGTAAACATGCCCTTGTTTTGTAACCATGTGCATATAACACGGCCGCCACCGCCGCCGCCACCACCTGATCCTGCTGAACCTGATGTTGAGCCACCTGATGCATCTCCAAAGCCGGCCGCTGTTTCTGTAAAATCTATTCCACTATTAAAAATTGCTTTCCATGATCCGCCTTGTTTAAAAAACGCACCTGTTATTTTTTTCCACACTCCTCCAGCCTTTGTATAAATTTCAGTGATTTTTTTCCATGCACCGCCAATTTTAACATATGATTCAGGTGCAACTGTGAAAACAATTATACACAACCCATTTCCTCCTGGTGATCCTGAATTTCCTCCTACTGCTGTGCCTGATGTATATCCAGATACTCCTGTACCTGCTGGTGTTTGTCCTGAGCCGTTATCTTCAGTGCCGCCTGATGTTTTGTAATTTGATCCTGAATAACCTCCAGTACCTCCTACGTCACCTGATCCACCATTACCTCCCTTGCCGCCAGAGTCTCCTCCACCGCCGGCTCCACCTGCACCACCGTCTCCTGAGTGATTGGCTCCGTTTTCTCCCAGTGTAGTTGGTGAGTTTGTTGTTGCTGAATTAGTATTGACTCCTGCTGTACCAGTTCCGTTTCTACCGTCACCAGCACCTCCGCCACCGCCACCTGATATTGCAATTTCATTTCCGTCAATAGTGATCACAGTGGCTCCGCCACCGCCTCCACCTGCACCTGATGATCCTCTCGGTCCTGATGTACCTCCTACTCCTCCTGAGTAGCCTGTTAAACTTTTTCCGTTTGCACCGCCTGCCGCACTACCACCTGCCGACCCACCTGCTCCGCCGCCACCTACGGCAACTCTCATTGTGTCTCCTACATATGATGATAAACTTACAGAGTCGTGTTCTACATAATGACCTGCGGCTCCTGTTCGACCGCCGCCTGCTTGGTCACCACCACCGCCACCACCGGCTCCGCCCCATATGTCGTAAGCCATAGAAGTAGCACCTGCAGGTATAGTTAATACCTGTGTAGTACCTGTGTACGTAAATGTTTTAGTTATTGTTGGCATTTGGGATTAACTCTCCCTTACAAACCAAAGATCTCCATTTTGACCCTGACCGCTAGTTGGTGCAGAGGTCTCAACGTATCTATTGCCTGCTATACTGTTGCTACTGTCATCTGATATAACACTGCCACCCCAACGTTTGATAGACTCTGCTATCTGACCAATGCTTGGTGCTTTGGTGTTTGAAGTTTCTGATAATGCTATGTTTGACCCAACTGCTCCCAATGTCAAACTTGTTACTTTTAAATCTCCTGTAGAAGAATCTGTTGTTAGACCTTTTGTGCCTTTGTTGGCATCACCGTCGTCGGTTAAATCTGCTAATCTAATTACTTGTGAATAAGACTGATTGTGTCCTGCTGACCAAAAATTCTCTGATACATCATAAAACAGTCTTGCGTCATCTGTGTCTGTAGTTTCAACAATAAGACCTGCATCAACTTCTGAATTACCTGTGTTTACTTTTACAAAAGCATCATCAACTGTTATAATACCAGAAGATGTGTTTTCAAATTCGCCTGTAATGCTAAGGTTACCTGTGATAGTTGTGTTACCTGTTAAAGTAATGTTACCTGTGCTACCAGCAAATGTTAAAGGTGTTTTTGTTACTCCACCATCATTAATAGTAAAACTTAGATCTTTATCTTGTCTTGTTTGTGCCACTGTGACATCACCTGATGACACTGTTACTGTCAACTCTTGTGAGTCTCCAACTAGTAAACCTGCATCTGCATCAATTGTCAATGCACCTGTTGTGGTGTCTGCCGCATCTGCTCTTAAAAAATTTCCTCCAGCAATTACTGTTGCTGATGTGTTTGTAGTTCCGCTTACGTCAACTGCTGTGGCCTGTGATGAGTTGCCTGAAAAACTTGCACCTATAGTTGAGTTTAATGTTATCCCTGCCGCTATTGTGGCAAAGCCATTTGAAACTAACGGTGTACCTGACGGTGACCCTGCGTCTGGTGTAAATGCTTCTTTACTTAAAACAGCAACTCTTATATTGCCGTCATACATTGAAGCAATAACTTTGCTAATAGTTGATGCTGTTACTGTTTCAACCTTCCAACCTGAAAGTGTTTGTCCTGAAGTGAATACTGGGCCTAGCAGTTGCCATGCACTGCCTGTGTAAAAATAAACTTGATCGTCATCTGAGTCATGCCATAAATCACCTGCTGATGCTGATGTTGGCTCTGCTGATTGACTTTTTGCACCACCTGTTGGCTTGAAAGAAGTACCATCGTAGACCTTAATCTGATTTGAACTTGTATCGAACCACAACTCACCTGCGAGTGGAGCCGTTGGTGCTGATGTTGATGCGGCGTTTTCTAACAGTTTAACAAGATTTTCGTTTAAGCCTTCACCAAAACCTGAAAAACTTTTTCCAAATAATTGTAGGCTAGTTGTGTTATCAACTGTACCATCTGTTATAGTTGTGATTACTGAGCCGTCTGTTTTGTTGATTGTATACGCCATATACCAGTATTTATAGTTTTCCTACAGATACAAAGATCCTGCCAACCTCTGCTGAATTGTAGTTTTCTAAAGCCTTTCCTATTATAGTACCTGTTTTTACATCAATTGCTTTTTTAGAGCAACCAGGATGTTCACCACTAGTGGTTAATAAATCTCCTTTTGCAATCATTCCATGCACTCTTACTGGTACCTTACCAACTAAGGCTACTGGTTGACCTTCGGATTTGTCATTCATTACAAAAGCAGGATTTTCTGAAATAACTCCTGCAACTCGTGTGTCTTGGGCAAATTCGCTAATTGTAATTTCTTTGTCACCACCAAATATTACTACTGTGCCAACTTCATACGAATCATCAGATTCATAAATCTCTGCCAAGTCAGCGTACTGAGCCGATGTTGCTTTTGCATATACCGTATTGTATCCTAAAGAACTTGATCCAATGTCATATGTAGTGTTGGCTGACGGTAATATATTTTGTGATGATATGTTTCCAGACATTGTCAAAGAACCCATAGTGTTGGCTCCTGCACTTGTTAAATTTCCTGTTACATTTCCTGTTAATGGTCCAGCAAATGCTGTTGAAGTTGTTGTGCCTGATATCTGTAATTTTGTAGTTGGTGTTGTTGTGCCTATTCCTAATCTTGAAGTGGCACCATCAATGGTCATCACAGTTACCGTGGTTCCACCGTCGTTCACTTTAAATGTGATGTCTGTGTCTGATACTTGATTTTGTATTATTGCACCAGTACTATCAACACTAAACTTTATGTCATTATCAGCACCGACTGTCAACCCTGTGTCATTTACAATACCTAATGTGCCTGAAGTAGTGTCATTAGCATTGGATCGTAAAAAGTTTGCCGCCGCTATGCCACCTAGTGTGTCTGCATCATTAGCCGTTCCTGCAAACTTCAAACCAGATATTGCTGTTGATAATGTTATACCTTTTGTTATTGAAGCAAAGCCTGATATACTTGCTTTTGGTGTAAATGTATCTTCTGAAATGATTGCAATTAAATTTCCATCATTGTACCAGTATGTAACATTTTGATTTGTGTCTGTTGAATCTGCAATGGTATTGTAAACAAAACCATTAAGTGTTCCTGTTCCAGCGGGTGGTCCAACTAAAACGTTTGCTGTACCATTGTAAAAAAAAAGTTGCTGAGTATCTGAATCAACAAAAAGATCGCCTGCTACTTGTGACGCTGGCGCAGTTGATTGATAAGTTGCTCCTGATACTGGCTTAAAGGAACCATCGTAAATTTTTAATTTATTGTTTGTACTATCAAACCAAAGTTGTCCTATGATTGGTTTGCTTGGTGCAGAACTGTTTGCAAAATTTTCTAATAAATGTAAAAAGTTTTCTGCTATTGTCTCACCATATCCTGCATAGCCTTTTCCTACAAAACTTAGATCAGTTTGTGTGTTGATAACAGAATCTTGGACTGTGTATGCATTAGGCGATGCTGATGTATTTGTTTTGTTTACTGTATATGCCATTTTTAATAAGTTGTTGTTGTTCCTGTTGACGTTGTTTCATTAAAACTTGTTAAACTTTGTATCCTCAAAGTGTAGTCAATTTGTATTAATCTGTTAAGAGATTTTTGTACTGGATGAAAAATTACATGCGTCAATAGTTTGTTAGACGTACCGTTTTCTGTACCTTCCCAACTTTTAAGTCCTAGTTCATCAAAAACATAGTCACCATTAAAATTAGTGGTATTGTCAAACGCCGCTTGTCCTGTTGGTTCACCATAGTCTAAAGTGCAAGTAGTAACAATGTCAGTGTATTTGTTTCCTGCTGTGTGTCTCACTTCCATTTTGTTTCTGGATGTGTCTTTGTTTGTAGATGAATTGTCGTCGACTACTTTATAATATGTTTGATTGTATAAAGTTGCATTGGTTCCTGTTGAATTTGGTGTAAGATAAGTTATTATTCCTGTGGTGTCAACAGTTGTTCCTCCGTTTCCAAAAGCCATTTCATGTACAAAGCCTGTAGTTTTGTTTGCCAATGAATTAGCCAATGCTGTACTCATATTTTCATAATGTATTGCATTTCTCTTATCAACAATTACTTCTCCTGTTTCAGGATCCCATATTTTGATATGACCTTGCATCATTACGCCGGATTTGTCGTCCGGTTTTTTGTTAGATTCTTCTTGTTTATTTTCTGTTTGATCTTGTTGCATCACGTTGTATTTATTCTGGTGCATTTGTTGGTTCTCCTGCTATGAATTTAGCCTGTGATGTTATAGACTTTTGTAGTCCTTTACCATCTGCGGCTGTTGACGATCCTGCTGTGTACCATGTATTACCACGTTTTTGCACAATTTTTATTTGTGTAGCACTGGCCGGAGCCGTTGTTAATGTTACGTTAGCGGTACTCCCATCTACCGAATAACCTCTTGTTAGTGTACTATCGTCCAGCTCGTGTTTGAAAGACAATCGTTGGCCACCAATGAATATGTCTAAATCTTCTCCACGAGCTGGAGCGTATGTAGTAGCAAAACTGACTGTTGAACCATCACCTGTGTGAGTTTTGGTTGCAACTGTATCAGCATAAGGCACAGTTTGTTGCCCACCAGCGTCTACTACTGACGCACCGGAGGCATGTGACTTAATTCCTGTTCCAAGTGTACCTCTTCTTAATTGTCCTAGAGTGTTAACTGACTTGGTAAAATATTCTATTCTTTCTTTATCAATGAAAACAACACCTGGCATGTTCACTGATGCATTTGGTTCTGTAAGCACAGTACCATCTGCTACTGTAAATGTTGCGTCACCATCTTCTAATGCTGTTGCAAGTGTTGTTGTGTTGGAAGAACTAATTCTCTTGTAAAACGTTCTATTCAACATGTCTTTAAAAATTCTAAAGCCTGTGGCATTTGTTGCTGATTCAACAGCAAAATACATGACATCTATTCTGTCTGAACTTGTTAATGCAATTCCCGATATTGTTAGTTTATTGCCTGATAAAATATAATCGTAATTTTGTACTAATGTTTGTGTGCCGTTAAGTGTAACAAAAACGTAATCACTGTTTAGTGGTTCGTTGTTCAAGAACAATTCTCCAGATGGTCTGCCTTCTAAAATTTCTCTTCTCTGTTTCATTCCAAGAGCATTATTAAATGTTGTTGCTCTAATGTTGTCTCCAGAACTTAAAGTAATTCCATCTGCGGCTATTTTAGTCAAATCTAATGCTACTTGGCTACCAATCATAGCATAGTGATTGTCAACTAATGTTGCTATTGCTATAACATCAGAAGATTCAGGAACATTTGTAAAATCAATTTTTTGACCTGCTATGTCTACAGTGTAATCAGTATTAAGTAACTGTTGCACTCCATTTTTGTAAACTTCAACTTCACTTGCGGATGTAATTGATTTTGCAGGATCAACTGTGGATCCATCTGACAATGTGCTTAAAATTCCGTAATTGTAAGTTGAACCATCCGCACTGTAATAAGTGTTGTCTGGTCCTCTTAATATTGTACCACCAACTTCTAAAATAGTTAAACCTGCAAAAGGTCCTATTGCTCCTGGTGGATAATCTAAAGTATATGATGAGCTACCGTCAAAAGATATGTCTTCTGATCTAATTTCTGCAAAAGCTCTAGTTGAAGGATCTTGATTAAATCCTGCAATTTGAATTGCTTTGCCTGATCCTGGAGCAGTATCGAAAGTTACTGTCACTGCTTTGTCTAGTTCTGTGGTTGTGAACGCTGTTGTTGGCGCTCCATCAACTGTTACATACAGTTGTGGTAATGCACTATCTAATTGATAGGTATCTCTTGAACCAGTTGTAAATGCTTTTGTACTTCCGTCACCTGTAAAACTGTTTAATAAAACATAGTTGTTTCCAGATACAGCAAAACTTTTTATATTGACTACCGACCCATTCGACGGTGCAGTAGCAAAAGTAATTGTTTTTGCGGCTGTGTCAACTGTGTAATTTACTGTGCTGTCTGAAGCAAGAGCATTTTGTGGTACATTGTTCAAAGTCACCATTACGCCTGCTTGGGTTCCTGGTTGTTGTCCAATTGCAAACGTGGTTGTGTTTGAATCACCTCTATAACTTTTATCAACAATAAATGGTACACCAGATTCTGGTGAAGTGTATACTTTTATATCTAAAGTGTCAAATATTTGTCCTGGTACATTTTCTTCTGGTGCAAAACTTGTTTCAGGAGTAACAAATCCGTCTCCGTCTTGTATTATATCTGAAGGACTTATTCCTACTGCTGAACTGAATAGACCACCTGACAGTCTTGTATCTAATGTTCTATCATCTGTTGGAGTCAACACTTTGTCATCATCAAACAGAATAAATTCTACTTTGACATTGTTGCCTGGCGCAGTTGAAAGCGTAAATTGTGTAGTGCTTCCGTCTCCTCTATGCACTTCTGCTGATTGTCTTACACCATCAAAGTAGACTGTATAAACGTCAGTAATTGATGGCGCAGTATCAAATGTGAAAAGCACAGTTGATCCGTCTCCATAAAATGTTCTTACAGAACTTGAGCCATAATTGTCCCACGGTGTATCAAACCATGGTGATTTATCCCAACCTTGATCTTGATTAAACATTAAACCAGTAACCATAACTCCACCATAATCAATACCATCCATTAATTGTGTCAAGTCATTGCCTGCCATGCCAGACTCTGGTGTATACATACCTAACGTTCTACCAGCGGCAGTTAAGAAAGTTTCGTCTCCTCGTAATTTTTGCAAATTGCCTTTATTTTCAGCAAATTTTGTTGTTGAAGTAAACGCACTTGTTGTTTTATACAGTTCGTTATTGTATCTGACTAATGTGTTGTATCCATACGCTGTATTTTTTACCCATTCATAAACAATTGCCGTTTGATCAATTCTGTCAAATTTTACAAAAACGTCTATGTCTCTTACTAAATCGTTATTCAAATTTGCATATGCTTTTGCATTATCAGTGGGTGTAGATCCATCCGACGCTCCACCTATCAAAAGCATTGTAGGAGTTGATGTGTATCCTGATCCTGCTGTCAATAAATTAATTTTTGTTACTGAACCTCCTTGTACAACAGCCGTTGCAGTTGCATGAGTAACTGTAGGTTCTTCATAAAGTTTAAATTCAAAGTTTCTTGTGCTGACTGCTTCATTGGTAGTACCTGCAGGCATATAAAAAGTTTTACCTACATGTTCGTCAAATGTGACAGTAAAAGATCTTCCTGATCCACCCTGTTGCGTGTCATATATGTTAGCATTTTGTTCCGACGAAAATAGTGGATAAAAGTATCCGTAACTACCAGAAGTACTACTTGAGTTACTTCTGCCTAAAATTTGGAATGGTCCTGTGTTTTCAACTGATCCTCCTACAAAAGTAACTGTTGGAGCAGTTGTGTATCCTGATCCACCACTGTTCAAAGTGAGACTTTTTACAGATTTTTTATAACTGTCATTCCATATTTTGTGTGGATATTCGGTTATTCTTGTGGCGTCTGCTGTACTTCCAACATCTAAATTACGTATTGTTTTTATTTCTTGATCATAAAAAGGTGGATTGTCAAAATCTGTAAACAATCCATCTTGTGTTTCTGTTTTGTTGTAACCAACTTTGTACTCACGTAATTTAGTATGAAAAGGTTTTACTTCTTTTATATACTCTTCAACGTAAGAATCTGCACCAGTGGTATATGTTTTCCTTTGTGTTAGTTCTCTAAAATTATTTTTCACATTTAGGAAACTAGTTTTGAATAACCAGTCAACATATCCTTGTTCTTCTAGAACTTTTCTTAAACCAATAAAGAACAAATTGTTATATTCACCTTTTAGCTCACCAACAAAAATGTCATCTCTTAAAGCAGTCAAAATATTCCTTGTTTCAATTGTTGGCTCTTGATCAAAGAAGTTGTCATCAAATGTGTCGTCTCCTGCGTATCCAGTGTTGTCTATTGAATAATCATATAAAGAATTTTTCAGTTGTATAGTGCCATTTTCAGTACCTACGTTTGTGTAACCAGTTGCTGTTTTCATAAACAATTTCCAACCACCAGTGTCTGCTTTTGTTACTTTTACGTGTTTGCCTACTGCAAGGTTTAAAGTATCTAATTCATATTCAAAAGTTACCTGTGCATCTATAGGAGTGTCTGCACTATGTATCATTCCATGTACACTAGTATCAGTACCATACCAATCTTTTAGTTCATAGTAAACAGAAGTTTTATAAGTTTGTAATTTTGTTCTTACAAATTCTGTGCCATTCCATTGATATATTGCCCAGAATCCATTTGAATTTACTTCGTCTGCTTTTACTAGATAGTTTACAGTGCCGCTTAAATCTCTTGTATCAATGTAAGTAAGATCTGCATATGTGTCAACAGATGCGTCCCATAATCCACTTTGTGCAGTTGGTTCAGGTTCTTGTTTATCTAAATTATTGTAAGAAATTGTATTTGCTAATTCATTTTTTATCATTACACTGTTGGTGTAATCAACTATTTCTTTAAGTGCATTATATCTGTTAATGTACCAACTTTGTCTTGGTCTAATACTGTTTCCGTACTTACGATTTACTGGAAGTCCTATCTCTGGTACAACATTACCTGATGTATCTGCACCAATTAAACTGTCCCACCATTTATTTTCTATTCTTGTTCCTGGTCTATCGTTTGGATCTCCTTCACTGAATAACTTCCA
>MDTC01238133.1_pt1 | contig 10448 bp, 10 predicted proteins | sample 811181 | NCBI WGS metagenome assembly MDTC01 (sample SAMN05326644, study PRJNA326480) | marine metagenome | isolation source: seawater | place: Pacific Ocean: North | collected 2011
GTTTAATAAGGAAAGCGGGAGCAAAACATTATATAAATTATTGTAAAAGCATATTAAAAATTACAAAAAAACCAATTTCCTTTGAAGTATTTGCAGATGATGAAAAAAATATTATTAAGCAAGCTTTAAAGATTAAAGAATGGGGGAAACAAGTATATGTCAAAATTCCTGTAACTAATTCAAGAGGTATTTTTTTAGGAAAAGTGATAAAGAATCTAAACAATAAAAAAATTAAACTAAATATAACAGCAGTTTATACTGCTAAACAAACTGCTAAAATTTTAAAAAAAATAAATAAAAAAACAAAAGTAATTATATCTATTTTTGCTGGAAGAATGGCAGATAAAGGGAAAGACCCAATACCCGAGTTTAAAAAAAGTTTAATGCTTTCAAAAAAATATAAAAATGTTGAAATTCTTTGGGCTAGCGTAAGAGAGCCATATAACTATATACAAGCAAAACAATTAAAATGTCATATAATTACTGTTCCACCAAAAATTATTGAAAAAATAGAGGATTTTGGAAAAACATTTTTGGAATTAACTATTGATACGGTTAAAGCATTTCTTATTGATAGTAAAAAATCTAAATTTAAAATTTAAATTATTTTTAATTTAGCAAGATTTTTAAATAATGGATCAAAAAAATAAAGTTAAGGAATTTTTTGTTTTAGCTGAAACATTTCATAAAAAAAATAATTTTGCAGAAGCACAAAAATATTATGAGTCGATAATACAAATAGAACCCAATCATATAGAATCAATTTTTCGTTTAGGATCGTTGTTTGCTCAAACTAACAATTTTGATAAGGCAATAAATTTTTTAAATAAAGTTATTGAGATAAACCCCAATCATTCAAAAGCTTATAATAATCTTGGAATAGTTTTTAATTCATTAAAAAAATATCAAAAAGCTAAATTCTGCTATGAAAAAGCGATTGAAATTAATCCCAAAAACGAAGAAACATATAACAATCTAGGTACAGTATTTTTTAAATTAGATGAATTTGAAAATTCAATAAAATTTTTTCATAAAGCAATTGAGATTAACCCTAGTCGCTATGAAGCAGCTAAAAATATTTCCATTTTGTTTAAACAAGTAAGGTTAGATATTTTTACAGGCAATGATAGAGATAGATTAAAAAAATTGTTTTTTCTTCTATATAAGAGAAATGATATCGAACACAAAGATATTTTTTTAAATTCGAAAAAAATTTTGTTAACAGAAGATGAATATCTTCAATTAAGAAAAGCCATTAATTCTGAAGGATTATTAAAAAATCCTATTATAAAAAATTTATTACAAAATGATCTTTTTCTTCTAATGATACAAAAATCTTTAATTGCAGATATTTTTTTTGAAAAAATATTAACAAAAATCAGGTATGAAATATTATTAGCTTTTGAAGAAAATAATTCAATAATTTTAGAAAAAAATATAAATTTTATCCTTTCTCTCGCACATCAATGTTTTTTAAATGAATATTGTTTTTTAACAAAAAAAAGAGAAATAGATTTTGTAGAAAAATTAAAATTTTCAATAGAAAATACCACTGATGTAAATGAATTAAAAATTGCTATTTTAGGATGTTACGTTCATTTAGTTAATTCAAAAGATATATCGAATAAGCTTTTAAATTATAAATCTAAAAATGATTTATTTAAAAATTTAATCAATATGCATATTAAAGAACCTTTAAAAGAAAATAGTTTGATGGATTCTATAAAATCACTTAAAACTATTTCAGACCCGATATCAGAAATTGTAAGAAAACAATATGAGCAAAACCCTTTTCCAAGATGGAGATATACTTACAGTAAAACACCATCAAATCCTTTAGTTATTATAAATAATCAGATATCTCCAAATAAAATTAATTTAAATAATCAATTTAATTATCCGAAAATTTTAATTGCAGGTTGTGGTACCGGAAAGCAAATTTTTATTGCGCAAAACTATTTAAATTCAAAAATATCTGCAGTTGATTTGAGCAAAAAAAGTTTAGCTTATGCAAAAAGAAAAATTCAAGATTCAAAAATTGATAATGTAGAGTTTCTTCATGGAGATATTTTAGATTTGAATAATTTAGATATCAAGTTTGATATTATTGAATGTATTGGAGTGCTTCATCATATGAAAGAGCCTTTAAAAGGATTAGATATATTATTAAATTTGCTAGAACCATATGGTTATATGAAACTGGGATTGTACAGTGATATTGCTAGAAAAAATATTAAATTAGCAAGAAATTTAATTAAAAATAAAAATTATAAAAATAAATTTGAGGATATTGTAAAGTTTAGACAAGAAATTATTGAAGAAAAAAAAAATGAATTACTTAATAAAATATTAAATAAAGTAGATTTTTATTCAACTTCAGGTGTTAGAGATTTGTTATTTAATGTTCAAGAACATCGATTTACACTGCCAGAAATTTCAAAGATATTGTCAGATTTTAATTTAGAGTTTTTAGGTTTTTCAGACTTAAATTTAAAAAAAAAATATTCAAAACTATACCCAGATGATAAAAAAAACATTTCTTTAAACAATTGGCACGAATTTGAAATGGGTAATAATGATACTTTTGTTGGAATGTACAATTTTTGGGTAAAAAAAAAGTTATAATATTTTTTGGTTGCGGGGGACGGATTTGAACCGCCGACCTCAAGGTTATGAGCCTTGCGAGCTACCAGGCTGCTCCACCCCGCGATATTAAAGGTCTTACCTATAACATAATTTTTTGTTAATTAAAGATATTTATAAAAATGCCAACAAAATTCCTGGTAAGGAGCTGTTATCTTATTATGCTAATTAAATTCTATTTTTGAGTTTATTTAATTTTTTAACTCTTTTAATGTTTTCTTGAAGAATTCTTTTTTTTTTTTCAGATGGTTTTTCATATGTATTTTTTAATTTAATAACTTTAAAAAATCCATCTTTCTGCAACTTTCTCTTTAGAACTCTAAGAGCTTGTTCAATATTGTTATCTTTAACTTCTATTTTAATAACTACCTCCAAAAAAAAGAGTAACTAACATTTTAATATTTCGATGTCCAACAAATTGATACATAAATTAAGCTAATTTTGTTTGTCTCTCTTTTTCTTTCTTTTCTCGTTTTATTCTTCTTTCAGCTTTTTCAATAGAGCTTAGTAAATCTTTTTGAGAGAATAAACCCATTGCAACCGGGTCTTTGGCATTTAAGTTATTGTAATTCCAATAATTTTTATTTTTAATTGCTGTTACTGAGTTTTTTGTGATACCAACAAGCTTAGCTATTTGAGAGTCTTTTAATTGAGGATGGTTTTTAATTAACCATAAAGCTGAATCAGGCTTATCTTGTCTTTTGGATAATGGAACATATTTTTTAGTTTTTTGATTTTCTCCTGAAATTTTAATATCGCTGCTACTAATTTTTAAAGTTCTATTCTCATCTTTTGAAGAAAGTTCAATTTCTTCTCTTGTAAGTTGGCCAGATATTATTGGATTATAAGGTTTAATTCCTTTAGCTACTTCTCCATCGGCTATTCCTTGAATTTCTACTTCGTGCATATTGCAAAACTGGGCAATTTGTTTAAATGTTAAAGTTGTATTTTCTACCAACCAGACGGCAGTAGCCATTGGCATTAATGGTGCATTTGTCATTTATTTTTTATTTTCTGACCTAAAATTTTGAAATTTTTTGTTAAACTTACTTACACGTCCTTTATCTAATATTGCTTGCTTGCCACCAGTCCATGCAGAATGAGATTTTGGATCGATTTCAAGTTTAAGCACATCTCCTTCAGAACCCCAAGTTGATCTTGTTTCAAATTGAGATCCATCTGTCATTTCAACTTTAATTTTATGGTAATTAGGATGAATTTTTTTTTTCATAACGAAACTTATAACAAAACATTTTGGGAAAACAATTAAAAGTTGATTAGGTTTTGGATTAATTTATCATTAATTTCACTACTTGCAGCTAATACATTTATATTTTCATCTTTATTTACATCAATATTATTGACTATTCCGCCTGCTTCTTTAACTATAATTATTCCTGCAGCAATATCCCAAATATTTAAATTTTTTTGAAAATATCCGTCAAATTTTCCTGCTGCTACATAAGCCATATCAAGAGCAGCACTTCCTGATTTTCTAATTGTAATATTTTTTTTAGTTTTAATTTCTTTAGAACTTTGACCTCCAGTTGCAAATAAACAGTTTTCTAAATTTTTTTTATTTGAAACTTTTATTTTCTTATTGTTGCAGTAAGCTCCATTATTTTTTTCAGCATAAAACATTTCATTTTTTATAGGATCATAAATTAAACCTGATGTAATTTCATTTGTAGATTTTAAAGCAATTGATATTGCAAAATGTGGTACACCATGTAAAAAATTTGTAGTTCCATCTATAGGGTCAATTATCCAAGATTTATCTTTATCATTAATAATATTTTTTTCACTTTCTTCGCTTATTATTGAATAGTTTCTTTTTGATTTTACAAGTTCTTCAATAATAATTTTTTCTGCTTTAATATCTGCATTTGTAACAAAGTCATAAGGTCCTTTTGATGATACTTGTAATTTTTCTAATTCTCCAAAATCTCTAATTAAAGCTTTAGAAGCTTTTTCGCTTGCTTTAATCATAATGTTTAAATCTGCCGAAATTGAGTTCATAATAAAATTTATATTTTTTTTACATATTCTATAGTTCTAGTATCTACAACTATAGTGTCTCCACTTTCTATAAATGGGGGAACTTGAATTTTTAAACCATTATCTAATACTGCTGGCTTGTAAGACGATGAAACAGTTTGACCTTTTAATGCTACATCGGTGGTGTCAATTTTACATTCGATTTGTTTTGGAAGATCAACCGATAATGGATTCTCATTGTAAAAATTAATTAAAACTTCTAAATTTTCTGTAAGTAATTTTCCTTTATTTCCAATCATTTTTTTTTTTATGTTTATTTGTTCAAAAGATTTTTGGTTTATAAAATAATAATCATTTTCATCTTCATATAAAAAATTAAACTTTTGTTCTTCTAGGGAAGCTTTTTCTACTGAGTCACTTGATCTAAATCTTTCATTTAGTTTTGTGTTATTATTTACACTTTTCATTTCAACTTGATTAAATGCACCTCCTTTTCCAGGTTTAACATGTTGCGTTTTTAAAACTTCCCACAAGTCGTCCTTGTGTTCTATAATCATTCCAGGTTTAATTTCATTGCCTAATATTTTCATTTTAGTTTTTTAATAGCTTCTATTGGTTTGTATTTTTTATTATTCCAAATGTAGCTTGAGATAGCTAAAAAGTTCGCTTTATTCAATAGAAGTTTTTTGTAATTATCAAAATTTATTCCTCCTATTGCAACTATTGGAGTATTAGTTGTTTTTTTTGACCAATTTAAAATTTTTATGCTAGCTTTATATTTAGCTCTTTTAGTTTTTGTTGAAAAAAAAGCACCCAAAGCTATATAGTTCGCTTTATTTTTTATTGCTATTTTCACTAAACTTTTTGAATTATGGCAAGTAACTCCAATTATACGTTTTTTCAAAATTTTTTTTGCTAGAGATATTTTCATGTCATTTTGACCAAGATGACACCCATCTGCATTTATTTTTTTTGTAAGAAATGGATCATCATTAATTATATAATTAACTCTATATTTTTTGCATATTTTTTGAATTTTTTTACCAATAATTATTTTTTTTTCCTTTTTTTCCTTTTTTAATCTAAGTTGAAAAAAAGCAACTTTTTTTAATTTAAATATTTGCTCTAGCTGGTTATAGAAATTGTTGTTTTTGATTTTATTTGGAGAAATTAAGTAGATAAATTTTTTTTTAAATTTTATCAAGTTCTTCCGACCATTCACCTTTCGATGCAAGGCTGCACATTTTTGCTCTATGATTGAAGACTTCTTGTGTTCCTTGAGTATTTTTTAAGTCTTTTGACCAAAATTTAAGTGCACTTTGTTGTAAAGCTCTACCATAAGAAAAAGTCATAATAAAATTCGTTTTGTTTTTAACATTAATTTGATTTAAGTTTTTAGTTGCTTGTTTTTCAGTTTGCCCACCAGATAAAAAAGCTATTCCTGGAACTTCAGAAGGAACAGATTCTTCAAGGCACTTAATAGTCATTTCTGCAATTTTTGTATCATTAATTTTTTCAACTGAACTAGAGCCAGGTAAAATCATATTTGGTTTAAGTATCGTTCCTTTTAATTCGACTTTATGAAGCTCTAATTGTTCATAGCATTTTTTTATAACTTCAGATGTTTTTTTAAAACAATCTTCGGAACTGTGATTACCATCCATTAAAACTTCTGGTTCTACAATTGGAACCATGCCTGATTCTTGCACTAATGCTGAGTAACGTGCCAATGCGTGAGAATTAGAATAAATAGACATCTTACTTGGATATTTTTCAGAAATTTTGTAAACACCTCTCCATTTTGCAAATCTTGCACCTAGTTTGTAATATTCTTTTAGCCTTTCTCTTAAACCATCCAAACCTTCAGTAATTTTTTCTTCTGAGGAATTAGCTAAAGTTTTTGCGCCAGTATCAACTTTTATTCCAGGAATTGCACCTGAATTTGAAATCAATTCAGGAATTTTTTTTCCAGATTTAGTAGTTTGTTTTATAGTTTCGTCATAGAGTATAACGCCACCAATGCAATCTTTCATGCTGGCTGAACTAAAAAGAGTTTCTCTAAACAATAATCTGTTTTCAGAGCTTGACTTTACTTTAACACTTTCAAGCCGCTTCGTCATCGTTCCGGTACTTTCGTCAGCAGCCAGAATGCCTTTTCCGTTACCGATAATTTTTAATGCTATGTTATTTAATTCAGACATTTTTCATTAATACTTTTATACCAGGTAAATTTTTCCCTTCAAGGTGCTCTAAAAAAGCTCCACCTGCAGTTGAAACAAATGTAAATGAATCCAACTTATTAAATTTATTTATTGCTGCAACAGTTTCTCCACCACCAGCTACTGAAAAAATTTTATCATTTATTGTTTTTTGTGAAATTATTTCTAGGATTTGTTTAGTCCCATTTTGAAAATTTGGACTTTCAAAATATCCAGCTGGCCCGTTCCATAATACAGTATTTGAATCATTAATTATTTTTTTTATAGATAAAATTGTTTTTGGTCCAATATCCAATATCATTTCATCATTATCTATTTCATTAATACTCTTATCTTTTCCCTTATTTTCAGGATTTTTTGAAACTACAACATCTGTAGGACATGTAATTTTGCAATTATATTTTTTTGAATTTTCTAAAATTTCTTTTATTAAAGGTTTGCAGTCATTTTCACATATTGATTTTCCTACTTTGAATCCAGTATGTTTAAGCATCGTGTTAGCCATGCCTCCAACAATAATTATATTATTAAATTTTTTTATTAAATTATTAATAATTTTAATTTTTGTTGAAATTTTTGAACCTCCAATGATAAGTGTGACTGGTTTTTTTATTTCAGAAGTTATTTTTTTAAGAGCCTCAATTTCTTCAGTAATTTGAAGACCAAAATATGAGGGAATGTACTTTGTAATTCCTTCAACAGAAGCATGAGATCTATGAGAACAAGAAAATGCATCGTTAACATATACATCTCCTAAATTTGATAATTTTTTTGAAAATTCATTATCATTTGATTCCTCTCCTTCATTAAAACGAATATTTTCCAACATAATTATAGAGCCATTTGGAATTTTGTTTACTTTTAATAGAGTGTTTTCAGTTATTATATTTTTGTCAAATAAAACTTCTTTACCTAGTAAAGAGGCTAATTTTTTTGAAATAGGCTCCAAAGACATTCCTCGAACAACTTTTCCTTTTGGTCTTCCTATGTGAGATAAAATTATTATTTTTGCTTCTTTTTTTATTAATAGTTTTATTGTTGGTATTATTTTTTCTATTCTAGATGATTCTGTGATTGCTCCATTTTCCATTGGAACATTTAAATCAACTCTAAGTAAAATTTTTTTACCTTTAAAAACTAGATTGTGATCTGAAATATTTTTCATAAAAATTAGATTTTATGAATATATTCAGCTAAATCGCACATTCTCGATGCAAAACCCCACTCATTATCATACCATGCTGAAACTTTTCCCATTTTATCTCCAACAACATTAGTTAAAGATAAATCTACTATGGCAGAATTTGGATTGTGGTTAAAATCAATCGAAACTAGTTTTTCTTCTGTTACTTCAAGGATATTTTTTAGTTCTTTTTTTGAAGCATTTTTAAATGAATCATTAATATTATTTATAGACAATTTATTTTTTGAAATAAAAACTAAATCTATCAATGAAACATTTGGGGTTGGGACTCTCATTGCTAGGCCTTCTAGCTTTCCTTTTAGTTCTGGAATAATTTCACCCAAAGCTCTTGAAGCTCCAGTAGATGTTGGAACAATAGATTGAGCAGCAGATCTCGCTCTTCTAGGGTCTTTATGAGAATTATCCAAAAGCCTTTGATCTGTAGTGTATGAATGAATAGTTGTCATAAAACCTTTTTCTATTTTAAATTTATTGTTAAGCACGTAAGCAACTGGAGCAAGACAATTTGTAGTACAAGAGGCTGCAGAAATTATTATGTCATTTTTATTTATTAATTTATGGTTTACGCCATAGACAACCGTTCTATCGGCATTTTTGCAAGGTGCTGAAACAATTACTTTTTTTGCTCCATTTTTTATATGTTGAATAGATTTTTCTTTAGAATTATTTTTTCCAGTACATTCAAAAACAATATCTATGCCATTTTTTTTCCAGTTAATATTATTTAGCTCTGTTTCTCTAGAATATGAGATTTTTTTTTTATTAATAAATAAATTTTTTTCATCAAACTTAATATCTGCTTTAAAATTTCCATGAATTGAATCATATTTTAATAACTGGCTACTATTTTTTAAATCAGTTCTGTTATTTATTTGTTTAATTTCTATATTCTTATTTTTATTCTCTTCAATAGATCTAATAACCATTCTGCCAATTCTACCCAAACCATTTATTCCAATTTTTACTGTCATATTTAATGATTAATCATATTTTTTATTTTATTTACTATATTTTCACTTGTTAAACCGAAGTGTTTAAATATATCTTTGCTTGGGGCACTTTTTCCAAAGCTATCTATGCCAAAACACAAACCATTTTCTCCAACAAATTTTTTCCAACTATCAGTTGATGCAGCTTCTATAGAAACTTTATATTTAGTTTCATTTAAAATTTTTTTTTTATATTCATTTGGTTGTTTTTCAAAAAAATTTTGACAAGGCACTGATATAACTTTTGAATAAGTATTTTGTGTGGCCAATTTATGACTAACTTCAAGAGCTAAATTTAATTCCGATCCGCTAGCAAATATTGTTAAATCTATTTTTTCATTATTTCTTTCTATTTCATAAGCTCCTCTTGAACATTTGTTTTCTTTGGAAAATTCTTTTCTTATCTGGGTAAGTTTTTGTCTAGTTAAAGCCATAACACTTGGAGTTCTTATGCATTCCAAAGCGATTTGCCAACATTCTAACGTTTCTGTATTATCGGCAGGTCTAAAAACATTTAAATTAGGAACAGACCTTAGTCCAGATAACTGCTCAACTGGCTGATGTGTTGGGCCATCTTCCCCTAAACCAATTGAGTCATGAGACATTACATAGATTACTCTTTGTTTCATTAAGGCAGAAAGTCTTATAGACGGTTTACAGTAGTCACTAAAAATAAGAAATGTTCCTCCATATGGAATCAATCCACTATGAAGAGCTAAACCATTCATAATTCCACTCATAGCATGTTCTCTAACTCCATAATGAATGTAGTTTCCTTTAAAGTTTCCAGGTTTGATTATTTTATGATTTTTAGTTTTTGTATTATTTGAACCAGACAAATCAGCAGAACCTCCTATTAAAGAATCAATTTTTTCAGTTAAAAAACTTAATATTTTTTCCGAAGATTTTCTCGTTGCCACTGGTTCTTGATTTTTGATTATATTTTTTTTTTCATTTTCAAAAATTTTATCAAAATTGTTTGAAAAAGTTTTTTCTATTTGAATTTTTTTTGAGTTGTATTTTTTCTTCCATGCTAATTCTTCTTTTGTTCCTTTGTTACCTATTTTTCTCCATTCGTTTATAATTTCTTCTGGTATTTTAAAAGGTTCATGATTCCATTTTAATTTTTTTCTGACTAAATTAATTTCATCTTTTCCCAATGGACTTCCATGAGCGGAAGCAGTAGCAGATTTGTTAGGAGATCCATAACCTATGATAGTTTTGCAAGATATTACAGTTGGACGTTTGGCCTTTTGAACTTTTTTTAATGCTTTAAAAATTTGTTTCTCATTGTGACCATTGATCCCAATATAACCCCAGCCATAACTATTAAATCTTTTTTTAAAATTATCTGATACTGAAAGATTTGTTGGTCCATCAATTGAAATTGAATTA
>MDTC01251030.1_pt1 | contig 10448 bp, 12 predicted proteins | sample 811181 | NCBI WGS metagenome assembly MDTC01 (sample SAMN05326644, study PRJNA326480) | marine metagenome | isolation source: seawater | place: Pacific Ocean: North | collected 2011
ATAAAACATCAAAAATAGTATGAACTCTTGTTTTACACCATTTTTTATTAATATTATCTGTTAAATTATCAAAAGCATTTATAATTTCATCAATCAAACTATATTTTCTATATTGATTTATAAATAATCCGCGTTTTAATTTATCAATATTAATATCTGTTTTTCCTTCAACATCCCCACATATAGCCATAATACCTGTTTCATCGTCTTCTAAAATATCTTTTAAGATAAATCTAAATTCAAAATCAATTTTATATTTATAATCAGCATATTCTTGTAATGATTCAGATATTTTATATGGTATTTTATATTTATCGATTTTTTTTCTACTTTGAATAATATTGTATTTATTATTTAAAATTTCATGGTCTGATTTTAAAGTTTCATATTCTTCATTTAATTTATCAATAACATTTATGATATTAGGATATTCATTATAAAAATCTATTATCTGAGGTTCCATATAATTATTAAATATGTTTCCTAAAGGGTATAAACGTAGAATTTATTCAAAAATTTGATAAATTTTATCTTTAATTTTAAAGTAAAAAATATGAATAAAGTTTACCCTGTAAGTATTCCTAAAAAAAACAATGATGAAATGTATGGATTAATGAAATTTTCAGTTTGTATCTTATTTATATGTGTATGTATGTGTGTAGGGATAAGTATATTATTAATATATCTGGTAGAAAATGATATAGAAGATGGTTCAAATTAAATTTAAAAATAATTTCATATGAAATATTATTATGAATCTAATAAAGATTAAATGTGACGTGAATCAAAAGATACAAACGAATAATTTTCACGAACCATTCATCAAAATATCGGATAAGAAAATAGATGTAAATAGAGATTTAATTTTTTATACGTGGTCATCAAAGAAAAATATACCAGTAGATTGTGATATTGTTTTTGATTTATCTGATATTATTATACCTCATAATAATTCTACTGGTTTAGATGAAAGGATACAAAAGACCATCCAGTATCATTCAGCATATAATGATATTATAAAGGGTATTTTGAAATATATAGAATTAAATGAATATAAAAAGATAGGTTTTGTATGTGTTTATGGTAAAGTTGTATCAGTAGGTTTCGCCGAACTCTTAAAAAAGATATATTATCAAAGAACAATTATTTATCATAATAATTTAAAAGTTTAAGAAATTTTTTTCACCACTGTTCATAAATTTGATTTAGGATATTTAATGGTCAATTAGAAACAACAAATTGTTCATAAGTGCTTACACTTACCCTCGTTCTCACACCGACTTATTCCCGTGCTTACCCGAACACACGAGATGCCGAATTCTCCTATCGTTCTCAACGACCTGTCCATCCAACTCTTGGAAAAAGACCCAGATAGATATCTGGAAGTCCTCACCTGTGTGGCGTGTGGAGAAACACATTGCACGAAGGAAGAACTCAAAGAGAAGTTGAACGAGACGCCCTACGAGTCGTGGCACTCAAATCACGCTTTCTCTCTGTGCCGTCTAGTAGGGAAGATGAACTCGGAAGTGTTGGAATCTGATGAGTATGATGGGTGTTCATACTATGGTTCCAGTAACCCCGAGGGCATTGACGAAGATTTGGCTACCTCTATTCTCAACATGATCCTCATGTGTGGTGGCGACATCTTGGCCAAAGACTACTATGACAAGACCCCTCAAGAATATCTGGAGGAAGCTAAAGACACAAGCCTCTTTTATAGGGTGAACAATGAGAAGTTCAAAGACCATGCCCTTGAATGGTTTCGTGCGAATAAATAGACATATTTAGTTTAGATTGGCTTAGTTAGATTAGTATAAGATAGATTATTTTTTATGTTCTTATGAATAAAAGAACAAATTTTTATCTGTATGAATTAAAATTTGATTTTATTTTTTCTGTAATCATTAGAATAAATTATATACGATGTATTTTACATCTTGGGATGCGAATGCTTTCTTGTGCTTGCTATCAGTATTTCCCGAAGAGGTTGTTCGGGGAATGATTAAAATGGTGAAAAATACACATGAAGATTATGTCAGAGAAGAAACATTGGCATATTGGTCGACATTGCCTGACTCGCGTGGAACCCAAGCAGTAGCAGAAGCCCAAGCAGTAGCAGAAGCCCAAGCAGTAGCAGAAGCTATCGTCCGCGTCGGTAAGGCGAATCGTGCTTGGTGGAAGAAAAGAAAAAATCTAAAAGAGTTCTCTGAACTATGGAGTTTGAGAACTCCTGAAAGTAGACGTGAAGGCGTGATTCAATGGACATTATCCAAAGAAGAGATGAGTTTCTCACAATACTGGATGAATCATCGCCGTCATCTCGCTGGTAAGGGAACATATAAAGCAGGTTATTGGAACTCGGGTGGTGCATGGTGTTATTCTATTAAGGATTGGGAACTAGATACATCTGAATGGGAAGATCATGAAGAAGAAGCATATTTTGATATGAAAGATAGACAAAGAAGAGAATATGTTGGTGATTGGTATGCGAATATTCATGAAGGAAGATATTTCTTATTCTTTAAAGAAAATGATATGGTCTCAAGTGATTATGTTGTTACGACCGGAAGATGGCAAACAGCACAAGACCTCTTGACTATTGATGGAGGAGGTTTAGGTGAAAACCCGGGTAACCCTATAGAGCACATAGATGATTTATTTTAATCTTTCTTTTAATCTCGCGTTAAATTCTCCATAAATTTGATTTAAGATAAATTTTTTTATCGTATAAAAATACACTGAGATTTTACATATAGAGAAGCGAATGCCTTACTTCACCAGTTGGGATGTGAACTTGTATCTTTGTCTAATGTCACTGGGTCTCCATCATGATATTTCCTTGTCAATGACACGGGGGATAAAGAAGGTCCATAGAGACTATTGTTTGGAGGAGGCACGATCTTATTATCTTGATCGGAAGAAATGGTTGCCAGAAGACACTGTCACGTCGCCACTGCTGAGGAATAGACGGGGAGGGCGGACCGGTCAGTTTTGGATCCCTTTCCGAAGAGAACAAGTTGACCTAGGCCACACATATCACGAAAGGTCTTTTAATCTCAGGGCGATAGTAGACATAAAAAGTATTCCAGATAAATTTTGGAACAATCTTGGTATAGTCCACTTTGAGTATGAAGATACTGTCAGAAAGATTGAACCCGAAGAAAGAAATGATTATTTTGAGTGGGCATATGAAAATCACTATCATGGGTGGTCAACAGATATGTTAGAATGGGTGAAAGGATTTCATCCTGGTAGATGGATCCTTATGGATATGAAAAGAGGTGAAACGTTAGAAGATATTCATGTTGCATCAGATTGTGGAGCTTACAGCGAAGAAAGATTTATTCTAAAACAAAATCACATAGAAGATCTCTTCAATTGAAGGAGTCTTTACAATATATGAACAAAAAAAGATATATATTATTTAGATTAGGATAGTTTTTTATCTTAAATTTGATTTTTTATGTGGATAAATTATATCTTTATAAAAATTACACTGAACAATATTTAAGATGGATAAAGTATCTTTGAATACTCTTTATCCAACAGAAGTTTATAGCGATTACTTAGTTGATCCTTCTATTATGGATAGTATTTTTGAGGATACAGATGAGAAAAGAAAGGTAGTATACTATGGTTACACTGATACAAATCACCATACAAATTTCATTAAGGATATTTCTTCACAGTTCTTAACTATGAATGGACACAAGCATAATCCTGATATGTGGTATATGGATGTTATTCGTTATAATTTAGAAGATGAAGAGAAGAGAGTGAAGAGTGGTTTAGCATGGCATGTTGAGAATGATAATTATCCTAATGTAATTACAGTATTGATGTATCTGAGAATAGATGATGGAATCATAGATGGTAATCTTAGATATAAAGACAGGGAAAATGTTAAAAAAGTGTTAGAGATTTGTAGTGGAACAACTGTTATCATGGATGGGAATGTTCCTCATAAACCACAAGATCCTTATGGAACGGGTAAAAGGGATTTGATTATCATTAGTTTTAAAAAAGATTAAATATCAATATTATTCATTAAAAAATCATAAAAAAATTTTTTGTCTTTATCTAAACTATTTTATATTTTTTAGTGTTTTTCTATATATTTTCTTTTTTGTGTTTTTTGATTTTTTGTTTTTATTCTAGAGCGGAGCCGTTGTTGTGAAGGTATACACAGGTCCATCGGAAAGAGTTTGGACCTTTGCCCGGTGGTCCTTCAACATCTTGGAGCGCGATATCCATCTCGTATAGACCGCAAAAGTCTTTGAGATATTCGGTTATCTTTTGCGGGATGTAGACATCGCCGTATGGTGTGCTCCCATATGCATAGTATGACCCACCTTTGCCCCAGTTAAGTCTATCTACATATACCTCTAGTTTGTAGCGCTCTTTGATGTAGGAGTTATAGAGATTACTAAATCGGCCCGACCAACCATGCTGTGTGACCCCTTTGTATTCACCCGACCATTTCGGGTGTTCTCCCTCCTCTTCTTTGTTCCACGCAAGGAGCTTGTGCAAGTTGTATCCCTTGAGTGATTCTTGGTACTCTTTGGAGTTGATCCACTCTTCGTATTCGTAGTCCTCATCCGCTTCATCAAGGGAAACTCTGATATTCCAAGATGATGGGATTCCATAATCAGAGAACACTTCAAACCACAGAGATGGAGTGTAATCATCGCCAATACACTGCGAGTTGTCTCTCCATATTTCTTCATTGCGTAGACGTATCGCTTCAAGCTCTGAAGTAATATGGTTCATCTCCAACGCACAATTCTTGCGATACTCCTCATCTGCCTCATAGAGCATCTCCTTGAAGTGCTGGATACCCTCGTCCGAGATGTGGTTGATGTCAGTGACACCACGTGTCGGAATGAGAGTTATCTCCAGGTCCCCAAACCCATCCAAGGATGTTGGGTCAGGGATGGTGAACGTCTGGAGGACTCCAGGTGGGTATACAGGGCAAGTCGTGGAGGACATCTTCTTTAACACGAAACAGGTGAACTTATAAACCTTGGTATATAAATAAACCTTGGTATATAAATAAACCTTGAATATATAAAGTTACTAGTTATTTACTAGCAGTAGAGAATAAATCTAATTCATAAAAAATTTATTCCTAAAATCAAATTTATGAACAATTAAGGGAAATTTAACGAAAATATAATGTTATTTTAATACATAATTTCTTGGAGGATTATTCTAGTATCTTCTTTCAAGGTATATCTTTTATTATTATATCTATTCCATCCTTTTAATCCATCATCTATCCATATTTCTATAAGAACATAGGGTAATTCAAAATACTCAAAAGGTTCAGAGTATTGATTAATATCTTCATATACTTCTAAATCTGAAAGACATTCATAAATATCTTTCTTAAAATAAGAACCTCTAAAACCGATACCTTCCCTACCCTTATCAAAAATGAGATTAACTGTTTTGATTTTAATTGGTAATTCGGCATCTACATCATCACAATAGTCTTCATGTATTTGAAATTTACGACGAATAAATCCAGGTCTAAAATGTTTGATTGAATGCATCAGTTCATGAGATAATTTATACATACCATTATCAAATGGTAAAGTACAAGTGACTGGAACAAGAGAGTTCATCTGATGAAATTTTCTCTGTTTAGAGAGTTCTTTTGTTAAAGCCCACCGCTTTTGCATTGTCATTCTAAGGGATTCGTGGAAGAGACGGGCTTCATCTATAAGAAATTTATAATGAATGGGTTTAGACATCGTTACAATATACCGAATAAGTTCGGTATCACCGATGAAATGAGTGAGAGTGAGAGCAACTTCTTCTGACCACGACATTTTATTATCATATATTTTATTGATTATATTCATAAAAAAGATAATCAAATTTAAAAGAATTAAGAACATTTAAGATATTTCTTTATAATCGGTGAGTTTATCAACTATATTATCTTCTGAATTCAGATCATACCATTCATATCCTTTGAGAAATCGCAGGAATATTCTTCCTCTGTTAAAAGAGTAAACAAAATTCATATGTGGATAATTAAATCTATCCCATCTCCAACAATCAAAATAAGTATATTCTTTACCTTTGGGGTTAATAGTATCCCATTTATCAGTAAATTCATCCAGTGTTAGACTATACGCCCTTGCTTCTTCTTCTGAATCCATATTAATTTTGATGTTTAGATAATAATCATCGCTAATTACAGAAGAATCATATTCTGCATAAAATAATCTTTCTACTATAGGCATTCTATCTACATGATAATTTCTCGATTCTTCACAAAGATGAACTATATGTTCTCTTTTGAGGAAGGAAAAGATAACAGAAACCACCTCAGGTGGATATTTCTTTCCGAGACCATGTATCACGATATCTCGCCAAGTAAGCATGGTGTTAAAGTATATTAATTTTTAAATAAGAAGTAATTATCAAATTTTATATCTTTTATGAATAATTAATTGTTCTTAATTATTGTTCATAAATTTGATTTATGATGATTTTTGAAATCATAACAAATAATATATACTGATAAACTCTGATAAAGATATGTCTTCTATTCAAAGTTCTGGTTGGGAGCATTCACAGAGATATATGAATGCCATTAAAAGGGCAACTATGAGTAAAGATGGCGATTATAGGGTTATGGAAAAGACAGATTTGAGTGTTTTGACGCTTAGGTCTTTTATTAGTGCTTTTACAGAAGAACTCACAGGGTATTATGATGAAGATTTTGGTTCTATCTATGAGGGGTTAGAAGAGTTAGAATGGTGTCCTGGTTCTTTTATTCACTCTTATACTCAAGAGAAAATCATTGATGATTATGAGTTTGGAGATACAATTGTGTTTGTCCTAGCCGATCTTGCGACAAATATAGATCCGACTTGGGTTCCACCTCACGTTCAGAAGAAGTATAAGCGGGCAGGTAAGTTGCGGAGAAAAAAACTCCGGCATCAGTGGGCATATGAAAATCCACTGAATAGAATTCATGGATTTCTCATCATTAAGGATGTGACAAATTCTCAACATACAAAGACTACAATGTGTATTGATACAGTCTGTTCTACATACTTCACAAACAAGCGGGGTATCGGTACAGATTTGATGGTACTGGCAAAAGATTTTTCCAAAGCTTTAGGTGCTTTCGATATTGTGTTGGAGGTAGCAAATGAACATTCAGCTAAGGGGAAGCTGAAGTGGAAGGATGAGTCTGAGGATGAGTCTGAGGATGAGTCTGAGGATGAGTCTGAGGAAGAAGATGATGAAGAATCTATATGGGTTCCCGATGATAATGTGATGAGTATTCTCGCAGATGAGTTTTGGAAGAAATGTATGAGAAAAGACAAAGAAGATAAGGTTTATTACAATCTAGATCAAGATTACATAGAGGCTGGTTTGTATAATTATCTCCATTGTGCGCACGAATCAAAAGATGAAAATGGGTTATGGCCTGGAACAGAAAAACGTGTCGTCTCGGATAAGGACGATCCTAAGGATACAGAATATGGTGGTTTCTGGTATCTAAAAGGTAAACGGAGTCAAAAATACTTGATGAAATTCTATGAAAAGTTTGGATTCATTGAAGATTCAAAAGTTCATACAGACTGGTGTGTATTCAGTGAAATACCCTATCCATCTATGCGTTGCTCATTAGAATAGAATTTAGATTAGAAAAAAGATTATTATTTTTTTGTCTTTATATGAACTGATATTATATTCTATAATCATATATTAGGATTAATATTTCTGAATTGTTCAATCTCTTCTCTATTCATATCCATCTTGATTAAATCGTTGTATTCAACATATTCAAAATCTTCTTTAAAAGAAGCACCTAATTCAACAAACTTATCATAATATTTTATAAGATTATTTGAGAGTAAAATAGTATATATTTCTTTTTTGATTACTTTTTTAAATTTAAGATGAATTCTATTATTTTTTATCCATTTTTTATGAATACTTTTCATAATGTTTTCATAAGGTTTATTTGTTATATCTTTACCATCTATCTCTATTAGAATCATAGATGGATGTAAACCATAAGTTTCGGATGCAACTGTATTCGGTATAATACTTTTAACTATTGGTTTATTAGAACTATCTTTTATGAATGATATTCCAAGTTGTCCATCTCCTTCAAAAAAGTCTTCAAAATAAAAATGGTTTAATTTATCTTTTAAGTTATCAGAACTTTGACATTTATTAAAATTAAATACTTCATTTTCATAAATAATAGGATAACTTTTAGATTTATTCATTTTATATTTAATATTAAAAGAATATTAATAATAAAATTTATGGATTATCTAAATAAGTATCTTCTTCACATTGATTATTAATTTTAAGATCTAATAATTCTGTATTATGTTTTTTTATTCTTTCTTTTTCTTCTTCCGAATTTTCACAAATACATATCCTTTGTATATCAGTATGAGATAACTGTGAAAAAACAATGATAGTTTTTATTATACCCTTTTCTGAAATAGAATATGAAAGTAATAATCTTTTAAATAATTTCTGCGATAATTCTTCTTTACTGTCTTCTTTGGCGTCAGCACCAGAGAATAAGAAATGGAATATACTTTTAAATGTTTTATTTTTCCCTGTATCTAATGATAATATATTATTTAAAAATGCTAAAAATCCAATCCACTGACTCTGAGACCATTTTAATGGTTCTATATAACCTACATATTCAATTATCTTGATACGATATATTAAATTAAATAATCCTAAATAAATAAATAAACCTATAAAAGAACCATAAAACACAAAATGAAGAATAATTGTTAATAGTAAAGTTATATGGGAAAACATATTAGATATACATTTATGTAATACACAATAATCACTCACACTATTTTCATTTATATTATCGTTTTCTCTATATTCTATTTTTTGCCTTTTTGTATCTCTTTTATGTTTATAAGACATAATAAAATCGAATGATTCATGGCGAAACCAAGATAAAATTTTTAACATAGAAAGACCATTTATTGTATTAAGGAAATAAACTATATTTTCAGCTATACCTGGATCATAAAAATTAATATGATCTTCTTCATGTTTATGTACATCACACATTTCCATATGAAATCTATTATAAAATTTATGTAATCTAGATAAAGCATAAAACATACCAACGAGAGTATAAAAAACAATTAATTTAATATATAATGCTAAATCAAAATCACCAAATGTACTATTTATTTCATCGGAATATATTATAATTGTTTCATTGGTTGTTTTATTTACAATTGTTTCAAAATTTGTAAAAATATTCTTTTCAAAGAAATATTTATATTCTTTGATGAATATATCACCTATAAAATATATTAACCATAAAAATACGACGAATAAACATAATATTAGTATTTTTAATAGAATAGATTTAAATAATACATTGCATCTGTTTTTTACAATAAGATATTTTGCTATAATTTTATTTGTATATATTGTAAATACATTAACAATTAAACAAGATACTAAACAAACTAAACCAGCTAATTCCACATATATTAAGGCGAGGGTAGACCAATTATATAATTCAGTAGTATCCCTTTTTGGTCTTTCATTCCATCTAATTATTATAGCTGAACAATTTAATGCAGAAGGTAGAATAGTAGTTAATAAAAATAATAATATTTTTTTTAATGATAAATCAAATATTTCTAATGTACTATGATTATTCTCAGATATATCATAATTTATTAATTCTTTTTTGACAATAATTTCTTGTATTTTTTTAACTCTAACTTTATGTCCTCCTAAATAGTTTTCATTTATATTATTTACGATCTTTTTACTATTAGTACCTTCCCACATTAATAAAGAAGTAATATAAGGTGGGAACCAATTATAATTATCCATTATAATATTAATAATAAAGTATTTTCAGTTTAAGATTTAAAAATATAAATATGTTATTAAATATAAATGAGTGATTTCGAACCAGAACCAGAATTAATATCAGATATTTTAGATAATAAAAAACTAGATGTGTGGCAAATTATAGATACATATTTTAGAGATAATCCTAATTATAAATCTCAACATCAGATAGATTCATTTAATGAATTTATTTATAGTAAAACAAATGGTATTGAATATATTATTAAACGTGAAAATCCACAAATAATTTATAAAGACGCGATTGATGCTGATAAAGGAACATATCGCTATAGTATAAATATTTATTATGGTGAAACATTAGATGATGAAGGTAATATTAACAATAAAATAATTGATAATATATTTATATCATCGCCAACAGAATATGTAGATGGTAAATCAATATATATGTATCCGAATATAGCTAGATTAAAAGAATATACATATGCTTCTTGTGTTTATGCGAATATCGGCGTAATATTCAAAGATAATATTAAAGATGAGACAACAATTAAGAATTTTGAGAAAGTAAATATCGGTTTAATGCCTAT
>MDTC01063243.1_pt1 | contig 10447 bp, 9 predicted proteins | sample 811181 | NCBI WGS metagenome assembly MDTC01 (sample SAMN05326644, study PRJNA326480) | marine metagenome | isolation source: seawater | place: Pacific Ocean: North | collected 2011
TAAATTGAGAGCACAAGCCAGGAGCGATGTTTGATGTAACTGAGATTGATCCATGTCCGCCATAGACCATAAAAGCAAGAGTTGTTCCATCGTCACCTGTTAATTGATTAAATTCTTTACCTATTTTAATTTTAGTTTCATAAACTCTTGGAATATTAGATGTAGCATCTTTAACACCAATAATATTTTCAATATCAAATAGCATTTTCATGGTGTCAGTTGTCATATCTATTACTGATCTTCCTGGAATATTATAAATAATAATTGGCAAATTAGTTGAGTCACATATTGCTTTGAAATGTTCATATAAGCCTTTTTGAGATGGTTTATTATAATAAGGAGTTACAACAAGTGCTGCATTAGCTCCAGCCTTTTCAGCATGCAGAGTTAAGTCAATTGCTTCTTCAGTATTGTTTGATCCAGTTCCAGCAATAATTGGCACCCTTCCTGACACCTGATCGATACAAATCTCAACAGCTTTTTTGTGTTCAATGTGACTGAGAGTGGGCGACTCGCCAGTTGTTCCGACAGGAACAAGGCCATGAATTCCCTCAGAAATCTGAAAATCAATTAATGATCTAAATGATTTTTCATCAACTTCATTATTCTTAAAAGGCGTGATAAGCGCTGTATGTGATCCTTTAAACATATATTTTATTTTAACATTATTAATAATTTAAAAAACAATAAATCATATATACTCCACCCAAACAATAGAGATTGGTAGTGAAAAAGTTAATTATCATTGTACTTTCAGTCATTTTTACATTTTCTACCGTATTAATTGCAGATGTTCTGCCATTAAAGAGAAAAGTCATAGATGATAGTAATGAATATTTTAGTTCAATTACTCCTATAAAAAAACCTGAGCAACCTTCACTATCCCAATTATTAAGCAATAAAGATGTCGAATTATTTGAATTAGCAATTGAAAAAGCCAATGAGTATAAGTGGGAACGAGTTGAAGGAATTAAACAAAACATAAATAATAAAATTGCAAGGAGTACAATTGATTGGATACGGTATTATAATGGAGCAAGTGATTTATCTTTTGAGGATTATCTTCAATACATACCAAATAATAATTGGCCTGAGATTAATAAAATTAATATAAATGCCGAGTCAAAAATTAATTATAATACTGATCTAGATCTAATAAAAAAATTTTTTATCAATAAAGAACCAGAGACTGGATGGGGAAAAATATTTTTAGGAAATGCATATTTAAGTGATGGTAAATTAGTAGAGGGAAAGAAATATATTATAAAAGGGTATGTGTATGGAAACTTTACAAGAAATGAACAGGCAAGAATTATAAGGAGTTACAAAGATATATTGGAACAGAAACATCACAAAATAAGGATAGACAAACTCTTATGGGAAGGAAAATACAGAACTGCATCAAGATTGATAAGATATGTTGAAAAAGATTATCAAAAATTATATGAAGCCAGAATTGGCTTAATTTCATTTGCCGGTGGAGTAGACGATCTTATTGGTAAAGTCCCAAAATATCTTTTGAGTGATCCAGGTCTTGTTCATGATCGTATTAATTGGCGAATAAAAAAAGGGAAACATAAAAGTGCTTTAGAGCTATTAACTGAGATAAATAAGACTGATCCGAGTAAATTAGTAAGACCAGACAAATTTTGGAATAAAAAAAATTTTCTTATTCGAAAGTTGATAGAAAATCATCAATATGAAGAGGCTTATAAACTTGCAATCAACCATGGTCTTAATGATAGTAAAGATATTGCTGAAGCTGAATGGCTAGCAGGATGGATTAGTTTAGTATTTTTAAATAATCCAGAATCAGCTTATCTCCATTTCTTAAATATATGGAATATTTCAACTAGACCAATTTCAAAAGCAAGAGCTTCTTACTGGATAGCCAAATCTTATGAGTCTTTAGGAAATTTTGAGGAGTCACAAAATTGGTTTCGTTTGTCATCAGATTATAGTTTAACTTTTTATGGACAACTTTCTAAGTCAAAACTAAACGAAAAAACTCAATTTATGCCAATTACGACAAATAGTATAAATGTGAGCAATGAAACTATCATAAAAAATAGAGAAATTTATCTTGCTATTTCATTATTAAATGAATTTAATCTTTCAAAATACGTAAAAAAATTCATTTGGGACTTAGCAAATAGAAGCGATATCGAGACAGCAATTGACTCTGTAAGAATTGCAAATGAAATAGAACGCTATGACTTTGCAGTTCAAGCTGGTAAAATACTTTATTATAATACTACAATTCTTCATCCATTAAGTTTTCCAACTGTTGAGAAACCAACTTTTGAAAAAATAATTTTTCCTAAACAAGAATTGATAAATTCTGTTATTAGGCAAGAAAGTCAATTTGATCCAGAGGCAGGGAGTTATGCGGGAGCAAAAGGTTTAATGCAATTAATGCCATATACTGCTAAGCGCATTTCACAAGGCTTAAATTTAAAATACACAAAAGCTAAACTTACGGAAGTTCCAGACTATAATATAATACTTGGAAGTGCTTATTTAGATAAACTGTTAAATAATTATAATGATTCTTATATTTTATCATTGGCAGCGTATAATGCAGGAGAGTCTCGTGTTTCAAGATGGATAAAGAAATATGGGGATCCAAGAAAAGACGATATTTCGAGTGAAAATTGGATCGAACTTATCCCATTCAAAGAAACTCGTAATTATGTTCAAAGGGTCATGGAAAATATTCAAGTGTATGAATTTATTTCAAACAATTTAAACCCAACAGAACTATCATTATCTCTAAATTTAGAAATGGGATATGTAGGTGGCAGTGGAGTAATCAAGCCATTAAAGAAACGATGAAAATATCTTCTAATTCACTTGGCGGAGAGAGAGGGATTCGAACCCTCGGTACGAGTATAAGCCCGCACAACTCCTTAGCAGGGAGCCGGTTTCAACCACTCACCCATCTCTCCAGCTGGTAAAACATGACGAACATATCAGCATCTAACTAATGTTACAATGATATCTAATGGTTGGTATCTTTATTATTAGAACCCTCAAATCACATACGAAATCTGTATAAATTATCAATAATTTTAATAAAATAAAAATAAATAAATTTAAATGTTATATATCCTGTTTGATGTTTATATCTTGTATGTTCCAAGCTGTTGGCAATATTTGATTTTATCTTTTTGAGTTTAAAAAACTTATCATTTAAGCTATGCTTATTTGTGCGTTTGTTCCAATAAGAAAATTTGAAAAAAGACTCTAATTCTAATAAGATTTTGTTTTCGTTGTCTTGCTTCGAGAATACTAAAGAGCTAATTTTTTTGACTGACTTTAATTCATCTTTAAGACCAAGGTAATCCATTCTTTGCTCAATATTTTTAAAACAATTATAATTTTTTTCAGTCAGTCGTAAAATATCTAATAAAAAAATTGGTCCATGTTTATAATCGTGATGTACTATGCCGTGATAAAAGGCATGCAATACCATATCATTAATTGATGGAATGAATTGTTTTTCAACTTTTCTTTTATTAAGAAAAAAACTGTTAGTTAATGGACAAAGCTTATATATTTTTGGATCTGTAACTCGATAATGTACCTCAACTGTAGTTTTTAATTCATTTTGCATTTCGGGTAAATGATTGGTGTACTTGTAGTACTTACATGAATCAGAAATATTTTTATATATATATTTAAAACCCATTTTTTTTAAAATCTCGTATACTTTTTCAATTTTTTTTTCTTCGATAAGTATATCAAGGTCACGAAACTGTCTTTCATTATTTAAGTAAAATCCTCCTTTTTTAAGTGCGACGCCTTTCATTAATACGTAATTAATATTATTTTCATCTAATTCTTTTGTTATTGAATTTGAAATTTTATTTATAAGTGTATTTTGAAAAAGATAATTTTTATTTAAATTCGTTAATTTGTTTTTGAGGTCAAGACTATATTCGTCAAACTCAAGTGAATTTAACAAAAAACCAGAATATAAATAGTTTTTTGCAATATTAAACAAAAATTCTTTTTCATTCTTAGAAGTCTTTTTTAATATTTTTTTTTTTTTTAAAAATGGTAAGTATAAAGTGTGATCATAATTATTATCCATTCTTAATGATAATATTTCTTTTGATTAAGTCATTCAAAAAATTATCAATCTCATCATAATTTACTTCATCTTCAAAATTTGAATTTATATAGTTAACTAATTCCTCAATTGAGAAAATATTTTCTTTAATGGTTTCGAAAATAAATTTACCAGTTCTATTTAATTCATGATATTTTCCAGTTAACTGGTGTAAAATTATCATTTCATCATTAATAACTTCGGCTATACAATCTTTATTTATTGATAAATAGTTTTTAGTCATTTGAGACATTTATAAATTAATATGAGAAGCTATATTATCATTATTATCGAAAAAACATTCAATGTTTCTTTCTAAAAGATAAAATTGTACGTTACGCATTAAATTCATAAATTGAGAAAACTGACGTGATTGTGATTCTTTACATGATCTTAACGGCCATGGACCAAATGACGAATTGTATAATTCTTTCAAAATAGATTTTGGACTAACTTCAGATATTTTAAAATAATTGCTCCATCTAAGAATATAACATTTTTTTAAAATTAATTTTTTACTCGTAAATTTTGCTACTTTATATGTTGCTCGTGAATTACTCTTATTTATATTATAGCCGTCATGAAGATTGAGAAATCTTGCAATATTATGCTTTAAATTTACATATGGATATGAAGGGTATATATAGTGATTATGGTTTTTATATTTTAATCTTAATGAGTCCTCACTTAAAAAATTAAAATCTCTCAAACTAGCTGATAAAGACGATTTTCCGGAGCCGGATCTTCCTAAAAATACAACTCCATATTTTTTATTTGATACCGCGCTAGCATGCAGCATCAAATCTCCTGACATATAAAGAGCGTATGGGATTATATGATTTAATAATTTTCTAAAAAATATATCTTGAAATTTTTCAAATTCCTTGAGTTTTTTTATATATATTCTTAAGCCATGTTCTTTTATTTCAAAGTATGCAATATTTGATATGTAAACTCTTGTAAGTTTAAGATTGCAAATATAAAAATTGCTTGATTGATCGAGATCTGTGCAATCAAGATTATCATCAAATAAAATATTAATATGTTCAGTTTTATTTAAGACATTGGGCTTGTCACTTAAAAAAGGAATTTTAAATGAAGCTGATATAACAATACCAGAATAATAATATTTAAATTGCAAATCTAACTACCCGCTGACTTGCAGAGGAGCAAATTGATTGTCAGTCACTCCGGCCTCTTTACCACCGCCTAATCCCTTAACAACATCAAGTACATCTCCAAGATCTATAATAATTGGTTTTTCCCAAAGTAGTTTTTGCTTGTTAGTTTTTTTCATTCAATATTTTATAACTATATTTTTTAAAAATTACTAGTTCTATTTTTTTGATTATTGATATGAGATATATTCTACTTAAAATTCCTTTTTTTAAGCCACAATGACATATATACGAGTTTAAATAAAATTAGCCCTATTTTAATATCTTTATTTTCTTTCATTCTTTTATATAGATACTTCAACTTACGCCTATCAATTAATTCGTTGAAAAAATGATCTTTTTTAAAAAGAAGTTCTTCAATTTTATTCAAATCCATTGTGCATAGTTCGTTAATAAATACTCCACTCATATCACCTTTCCAAACTCTTTCATATATGGCTTGAGGTATAATATCTTTCATTGCTTCTCTAAAATAATATCGATCGATGCCATTTGACATTTTCATATTTTGGGGAACGTTTATACAGAATGATTTAGTCATTTTATTATAAAACGGATCGAATGACTCAACATTGTACCTATTTGCAATAAGAAAATTTAATCTATTTGAATAAGCCTCAAAGCCGTCATTTGCACCAATATTTTCTAATTCACTTACTTTGTGTGAGTAGAAATCAATGTTTTTTCTATAGTAACCTACAACTTTTTTAAATCTTTTTGAAATATTAAATTGTTTATCATCTTTTAAAAAAATATTTATATTAAAATAATCGGTAGGGTTAGAATTAAAAAATATGTTCTTGATTTTAGAAATTATAGGAAAGTAAGGTAATAAGATGTAATCTTTAATGCATTTTAAATATCCAAAACTGATATTTCTTCTATCGCAGTATTGTTTATATTCTCTAAAAAGTTTGAAAACTTTTAAACTTTTACCAAGTTCATAAAAAAATGCTGTTCCATGAGAAATCGTATTATCTCCCCCCATACCTTCAAATAAATATCTAATCTTTTTTTTTTTTAAATCCTTAAAGACAGCAATATTTGCATAAAGGTTTACACCGATTACTGGCTCATTAAAATCTGTTAGTTCATTAATTATATTTAGTGACCCATGATTTTTAAAAGTAAAAAATTTTGGAATAACATTATTATTCTTAATAACAGAGTTCATGAATTTTTTTTCATTACTGCGTATTCTTTGATCTTTATCAAGGCCTGCATACAAATAAGAATAAGTGTAAAGTTGTTTATCTTTATTAATTTTATTTGCAATACTTACAACAGACCCTGAGTCTAATCCACCGCTCAATGAAAACGCAACTTTATTATTAGTAAATGAAAGTTGTTTTTTCATTGTATCAATCAATATATTCTTAATTTTAGAAATAGAGTCATTTTCAATACGATTATTCATTGAAAGTTCACTCATTTTAGTTATTTTAGATTTTTTACTATTTATTTTCATTATACAGTTGTTAGGAAGTATTTTGATATTTTTGTATATAGTTTTTCCCTTCATAGGCATTCCAGTAATTAAATAATCGTAAATACACTCTCGATCTATACTCCCATCAACTTCATTTTTATTTAAAATAAAATCAATGTTAGTTGCAAAAATATATCTTTTTTTATTTTTAGAATAATATAATGGCCTTTGATGGTAATAATCAGATGCAGCAATAACCTGAAGTTTTTTGAAATCAATTAATACAAATGAAAAAGCCCCGTTTATTTTTTCAAATAGTTTGATGTCCTTATTGTATATATGAAAAATTAATTCATTGTCGTTTTTCGGTAAAATATTTAAATCATTGCAAATTTCATATCCGTTAAGAATACGTGAATTAGATATTATTAATATACTATCTTTTACAAAATATTCAGATCTTATTTTTCTATTTTTTATCACAGACTCATGAATATTTTTTTTATAAAAATTTATGTTTTTTTTTAGTGGAATATCAATACTTATAAAAAAATTATTCATTGTAATATTAAAATTTTTTTAAATTTATCATTATTATTATCTTTAATTTCGGAAAATTCTACCCATGCGTGTGAAATAAGATTTCTTTTAACTTCATCTTTATTTTCTTTGGCTACACCAATTATAAACTTACAATCAATGCCTATTTCCTTAAGTGTTTTATAGATGCAGTAAGAAGAGAGAAAACATTTATTAATTCTTAGTAAATTTGATAATTTTCTCTCAAGATTTATCACTACTCTGGTATGTTGACTATTTTTGTGAAGAACGTATTTTTTATTTATACCTTTTATATTAGTTAAAATTTTAGAAAAACTATAGAATTTTAGTGCATATAAGCTAATAATAAAATTAAAAATAACAATTAAACTGATGAATAATTTAGTATTGTAATAATGAGCCATTCTTCTTTGCGTATCGTATTGAAGCATTGATACAAACTATACTAATTATAAAATAAGCTAAACAAAGAGAAATTATTAGGAATAAATTTAATAAAAATTTATCTTCATTAATATTAGCGTGCGTTAACATTCTTAAGTTCTCTATTGCTGGAGAAAAACTTGTGATAAATGATAAGGTCCCATCAATGTATGGCACAAGTTTTAGAGGAAAATATGCTTCTCCCATGATAATAGAGAACGTTATAAATAGTATTGGTATAAGGCCAGGTTTTGAAAATGCTATACTATATGCACCAGCAATTACACTTATGAAAGTAAATGAGAGCATTAATAAAAGTGAAGTCATAATCAATTGAGGTAACAAGTTTATTGCTATGATAAGTTCACTCTGCAAAATACTCGCTATGATAAAATAGAATATAAGTTTTATGGACGATATTACAAATGGATATAAGACCATACCAATAATTATTCTAAAAAAATTAGCTTTCATTATAACAATTTCCTCGAAGATCCCAGTAGTTTTGAGGTTCATTATCTCTCTTGGAAAATGGTTAGTAATCGTAACCATGATGTCGATAAAACAAATACTAAAGATTACATAGGTAAAATATGATATACTAATTTCACCTTTATTGGTTGAAACATCAATATACTTAGAAAGAAAATAGAATATGAATAATTGGATAATTATTAATAAAAATTGAGCTATAAACGCCGATCTATAACTTAGGTTTATTAATAAATCTTTTTTTAATATACTAAAAATCATAGGGTGGTTTAATCAAAGAAAAGTTTTGAAATATCTTCGGTATTATATTGTCTATTCAAGCTTAAGTCTAATTTAAGCTTTCCTTCTTCCAAATAAAAAACTCTATTGGCTAAATGTATGACCTCTTCCAAATAGTGTGTCGTAAAAATTATTGCATCAACGTGACGATTTTCTATTAGGTTTAATAATTCAGTCAATATATCATTTTTTGATATAACATCTAAAGAAGACGTGAATTCGTCTAATAATAAAAGTTTTGGTTTTTTGATTAGAGCTCTTGCTATTGAAGCCTTTTTTTTCTCGCCAGTTGATAAACTCATAATAAGTTGATCTTTTTTGTTATAAAGACCTAATTTATTAAGTGTATAGTCAATCTCATTAGAGTATTTTGCACCAGGCAAAAAGAATTTCATATTTTCAATTAAACTCAATCTCCAAAAAAAAGATCTTTCATTAGAATTAACCAATCCAATATCGTCAATTGTGAGGCGGTTTTTTCCATCAAATTTTACTATTCCAGTTTCTGGCAATAGTAATCCTGAAATTAACTTTATTAATGTTGTTTTACCTGAGCCATTTTTTCCCAAAAGAGCTATTACATCTCCTTTACATATATTAAAAGAAATATTATTTAAAATTGTTACTTTTTTGTTATTAATAAAAAAATTTTTTAATGGATTTGTACTAAACTTTTTTGTGACATTTTCGAACGTGATCATCTGATACTATTTTTTAAGCTCTAATTTCATGACTTTATTAAGAATTGTTGGATTTGCTCTTCCCTTTGAAAGTTTCATTGCTTCACCTATAAAAAAACCAAATAGTTTCTCTTTTCCATTTTTGTACTTTTCAACATTTACAGGATTTATAGATAAGACATTTTGAACTAATCTCTTTAACTCGCTTTCGTCATTAATCTGAGATAGTCCTTTTTTGTTAATAATATTACTAGCACTATCTCCTTTTTCCCACATTTCCTCAAAGATATCTTTTGCCTGACGACTAGAAATTTTGCCGCTCTCAATGTGATCTATTAACTCACCCAGATTATTTGGTGATACTGGACTATTATCAATAGAAAGATTTTTTTTATTCAAGATAGAAAATAATTCACTTGTTATCCAGGTAGTAACAAGTTTAGAGTCCCTACCCTTAACAACTTTCTCAAAATAATCGCTTGTTGATTTATCAGCTACAATTACACTCGCATCGTATTCACTGAGGTTATATTCTCTGATAAATCTTACTTTTTTACTATCAGGCAACTCCGGAATAGATCTTTTAATTTTTTCAATCCAGTCTTCCTCAAGTACAAGTGGTAATAAATCTGGATCTGGAAAATATCTATAATCGTGCGCATCTTCTTTTGATCGCATTGATCTTGTTTCTCCAGAATCAATATTATATAACCTAGTTTCTTGAATAATATTTTCCCCTGACTCAATTAATTTTATTTGTCTTTTTGCTTCATAAATAATTGCTGAATAAATATATTTAAATGAATTCAAATTTTTGATCTCACACCTTGTTCCTAAATCATTCCCCGGTTTATTTACAGATACATTCACATCTGCTCTCAATGATCCTTGCTCCATATTACCATCGCAAGTGTCAAGGTAACGTAATATAGATCGCACCTTCTTTACATATTCTACTGCTTCTTCAGGAGATTTCATGTCAGGCATTGAAACTATTTCCATTAAAGCAATGCCTGAACGGTTTAAATCCACAAAAGTTAAATTTGGATCTTGATCATGCAAACTTTTTCCTGCATCTTGTTCGAGGTGCAACCGTTCAATGCCAATTTTTTTTAACTGACCATCTGACTTAATTTCAACAAATCCATTACCTACAATGGGATCTTTGAATTGTGATATTTGATACCCTTGAGGTAAATCCTGATAAAAATAATTTTTTCGATCAAAGATAGATTTATTATTAATTTTAGCATTTAACCCAATTCCTGATCGTACAGCTTGCTCAACGCAA
>MDTC01154049.1_pt1 | contig 10446 bp, 5 predicted proteins | sample 811181 | NCBI WGS metagenome assembly MDTC01 (sample SAMN05326644, study PRJNA326480) | marine metagenome | isolation source: seawater | place: Pacific Ocean: North | collected 2011
AGTATTTATCATAGTTTCATAAGCCATCTCAACTTGGTTCATAAATACACGATAATTCATACTCATTCTTTTTTGTTGTAAGTCATCCAATACACCATCAGAAGCTTGTTTATTATCTTCACTTTGTTTTCTCCAAACCTCTGGTACATAAAATTCTTCTACTGGCACATACCTACCTGAAATCTCATTCCAAGCATGGTCTTTGGTAGATGAATTAGAAGTGGTTTCAATACCAACTACATGCTTATACCATTGTCTCATCACGAACTCTGGTGCTTTGATGTGGAACTGAACCTGTAGATGTCTGAATGGAGAGAAGTGTTTGTGTTTAGCAAGATACCTTACTAACTTCTCATCTGACTTATCGAACTTCTCTTTTCTCTTACCGAATGAAACCCTTGCTGAATTAACTACAGTTAAATCATTACCTAAAGAATCTACAACCTCAATAAAGCCTTTATCTAAGACTTCTTTTTTTAAAATATACTGCAATATCGTTCTCCTCTATCACATAAAATTGTTACTACTGAATGCTTTGGGTTATTTTGTTCAATCCACCTTTCGGAAGCCAATACATTAGCACCAGCAGAAATTCCAACAAATAATCCCATTTCTCTACACAACCTACGAGCTCTTTCTGTAGCATCTTTGGTTGATATAGTTATAATCTCATCTACTTTACTTAACTTTACCAAAAATTTAGAACCATCTCCTATACCTTGAATCCCGTGCAATCCTGGTTCTCCACCACTCATAACAGGAGATTCCAATGGTTCAACGGCTATAATTTTAGTATCCCAATTATATTCCTCAACACCTCTTTGAATACCCATAAGTGTTCCACCAGTGCCAGTTCCAGCAATAAATGCTGAAATCTTATCAGTTAGATGTGAATGGATAACTAGCTCTTGAAATAATGTTTTATGGTGGCATTCAATATTCAATGGATTAGTAAACTGATTTAATGAATGATAACCCTTTTCTATAACCAACTCATCTTTAATTCTAATTGCTTCATCAAAGTTACCTTCTTCAACTTCTACTAATTCAGCACCAAACATTTTAAGTAAAACTTTTCGTTCTTCTGACATATTAGATGGCATTACAATAACACATTTATATCCTCTTTCAGCACACATCATAGCCAAAGAGATACCAGTATTACCGCTTGTAGCCTCAACTAAAGTATCACCACGCTTTAACTTCATTCTATCAAGTATATATTTAACTGGTCTATCCTTAATTGATCCACCTGGATTAATAGATTCTAATTTACCATACAACTTATCAGATATTTGAATATTGGGAGTATTACCGACTTGCATTTATAACCTTTATTTTATAATATATATTAACTTAAAATGTCAAAATAGAAATTAATATCCACCAGCACCACCGGTTGTTACTCCGGGTGGAGGACCAGTAGCAGCACCAGCTCCTGTTGCTTGATTTGATGTTGTTTGTGTAGATGTACTACTTTCATTAGAGCTCGCATCATCATTTACAGATTCAGTTAAGTTTAATCTCTCCATAATATCTAACTTTAAATTAGAATCTTTTTCTCTTCTATACATTTGAAACGGACTTAAATATTTTTTTAATGAAGGTAATTTTTTAGATGCAATTTTTATTCTTGACTCGTTGTATTTCTGTACAACTTCCATATCACCTCTTATCATCCATGTAGTAAAAACATAATCATAGAGAGGGGATGTAGAGAAAATATTTTTAGAAATTTCTAAAATAGGAGAAGTTGGATTATTAGTTTTTCTTGCAAAATATCTCACCATAAATGCACTAAGATAATCTTCCTCAGTAGGATTTGGTCTTGAAGATTTTATCTCTAAAGGTACTTGTTTATTTAATTTATTATATATAGAAAAATCAGTAATATCTTCAATTGGATAAATTACTAAACTTTTTTTATCATGTGCAATACCTGTCATATAATGCTCTGTTAAATTGGATGTATAGTGTATATGATAATCCACATGTGGAGGAACTATCTTTCCATCTTTGAATTTAAATTGATTTGATTTTGTTTTTAAATTGTCTCTAACAACTCTTACAGTAGTTGCTGTAATTTGGTCTATTTGAGGATCAGTTATTTTAATTTTACCCCTTTTCTCATCTATCAGCATCTGCAGTTTTTCTTTTGTTTCTATCATTATCCTTTCCTATTATTCGTCTTTAGGTGTTTTCCACCATTTATCTCTATTTGTTCTTGTTATCATACCTGGCTTATGAGTTATAGTATATTTAAAGTCACCATAATCCGGTATCACACTCTTACCGGTTTGATTTGGAACTTCTATAAATTGATTGTAGTACTCAGCTCTTTTAGATTTTGTTAAAGCACTCCTAACCTGTGTATTAGATACGCCATTAGTTTTTCTCTCTCCTGTTAAAGTTCCATTTGGCCTTTTGTATATAGGTCTCCAATCTTCTCGTTGTGAATATAATAACTCATTCTGATTATAAGAACCTGCGTATACGGGTTTAACAGGCCTAACCTCTACTTTAGTTGAAACAATTGGAATTGGTTCAGGCTCTGGTTCTTGTTCTTCTTTCTTTTTAAATACTTCTATAACAACTGGCTCAGGTATAGGTGGTGGTGGTTCTAATTGAGAAAAATCATCAAAATCTAATTCATCTAAAGTAAGGTCGCCAGCAATATCTTCATCATCTGATGGAACTTCTATCTTAGGATATGGAACAGGTGGTGGAGCAGCTGGTTTAGGCATATCTGAAAAATCATCGAGTTCATCAAAATCCAAATTCCCTTCATCTAAATCACCCGCAATATCTTCTTCTTCTGGATCTGGCCATACTGTAGGTGGTCTTTTCGGCTCAGGTCCTGAATCTATTCGTTGCTTTTCTTCTTCTATTTTACTACTTTCATTTACTTCTTCTTTAAAATCTTCAGCATATTTATATAAAGCATTATGATTTGATCTCATTACTGTGGTTATTTCTGTTTCCCAGCCATCTGAACTTATATTTTGAGTGATATTCATAATTTGAAAAAATGCAAATGGTCCAAATCCTTTATAATCCTCATTATAATGTTTTGGCATATAATCACTTTGAATACAATCACCTGGATAAATACCCGAAATACCATCTATTACAATTGATAAATCAATTGGATAAGTAATATCCGATTTAAATACATCAGAATCTTTAGCTTTAAAATAAAGATTTTCTTTTATAAATCCTTCAAGACTATTTATTAAAGTAGCTTGATATGGAGTTTCATCTTCGGAATCTACGTTTAGAATATAAAAAGGTCTATTTTTTTGATATTTACCGCTTAGATTTTTTTTGTATGCCGACTCAACTTCTTTGGCTAAAGCTTCTTTTGTTTGTGGTAATACTGCTAAATCAGCCTCATCTCCTCCCAACCAATCCCAAAGTTTAGGATAAGTCTCTTTTAAACCATCTATTATAGATGTAAAGTGATCAGTAACTTTATTCTTAATAGATTCCCACATTTTAGCTATAACATTATCAGTTTCATTAGCAAAAGAATTATCATTTTCAGCCCATGTAGACCACCACTTTGAATTATATGATATTGGAAATGATCCTTCCAATTTAACTGTTTGATTTATATCAGACACACGAGGATTTTCATATTGAGCGCCAATTTTATTAGATAAATTTTTATTTCGCTGGACTTTATATGCTGATTCTAACTCATTTAAAAAAGAATCTTTGTATTCAGGACCTTTATTTTGAGAAAATAACATTTTTAAACTAGGTTCTTCTTGAGTTAGATTTAAATCAGTTTTTTGATTTTCATTGGAATTAGATCCCATTACAATTGTAGCTGTCACCCCATCTATTATCTTACTTTCTAAATTTTGAGATTTTACAAAACTACCTTGTTGAAATGACGGAAACTTATAAATTCCTAAATCAGATACCTTATGACTATTATCTTCATATTCTGTATATGTATATTTTTTTATTTCAGTAGATTTAGAATCAATTAGTTTTATTCTATTAGTATCTGTATCATTTACTACTTTAAAATCCCAATAATCATGATAGTTTTTAGATAAAGCTGCAGCTAAATTTTTCACTCCATCCGAAATAGTAGACGGCGGCTCAATCATCTCTGGACCAATGATATTTTTTGCTTTCATTTCATTAACTTTATCAGGATATTTAATACCAAAAGCTTTTTGTATTTCCGTAACATTAATCATAACATTTCTTAAAATTCCCAAGTCATTATTACTCTCATCCATAAATGGCTTTGTAGTAGAATTGACATTAAGAACCTTAGTTATATGAGCAGTTAAGTCTGCGAATAAACTATCAGTTTCATCGGGACCGAACGTATCGGGTTTTAAAAAAAGATTTTTAGTTGGAACTTGTCCTGGTAATATAAACTTAAATATATCCAATGGAAGATTTAAATATATGTTATTACGAATTTTTACAGGCTCAGAAGCAAATTCTCCATTATCTAATTTTACTTGATTTATAGATCTAAATGCATTTAGTAGATCACCATTATCGTTTAATAAAGTTGAATATCTAGATAATATATGATCTTCAAACCAACCCCATCTAACATACCAATCTTCTCTATGATTAGCATCATATACTGAATTAGAAAATATTATATCTTTATGAGTAGTATCCCCATCTTCTGTTAAACCATTATGCTCTACATACTGAAAGTGGTCAGGGTAAATATTATTAACTGTTCCTGAACGATATACTGTTAGCCCGCTTGGTAAATTTTCGCTATTAGCCTTAGAAAAGTATCTTGAAAGCTTCCCCAATCTAAGTTCCTTTCTAAAACCTTGTTGTGAAGTATTCATAGAATCTGATCTTGTTATTTTTTGTGCATTTTCTAGTTTAGGTTTATATTCTACGCCCCAATAATCATGAAGTAATATTCTTGGCAAATTTATAATAGCATTTACTAAGCCATCATTTTCATATATAATTTTAGCATCTCTACTATTAACATTAGTTCTAATTTTACCTGCTGGAATTACTGTACTTGTAGGATTTTTATCTATAGAAGTATTATCAAATAAATTTACACCTAAAGCAGTTATCGTTGTAGTACAATCAAATGTACCATCTTCATTTAGTTTGTAGTTAAAATTTGATACAGGACCTGCTACAGCGTCATATCGACCATCGCTTTCTTTTATTAATTTAGATGGAGAAGTAAACACATCTGGATTTACTGTATTTTCAGCAGTTAAAAAGGTAGTTGGGAATGGTTTATTTTTATATACCCAACCATAATCTACCATCGTTGATAATCCTGGAGTTAAAAAATGAGGAATTAAATCATCTAACTCTTCTAAAGAGCCAGCTGTCCAATTTACAGTAACAATCTTTATTGCTTTATGTTGTCCTTTGTATTCTACCGATATATCTTTAATTCCAGAATTAGTTCTTCGAGTACCATCTTCATTTTTTTTATATACTTTATTACCAAATACATTTTTTAATGCACCACTCTCATTTTCTTCTAACCTACCACCTTGTATAATTACAGGAGATTGTCTATTAGAAACCATTCTAGCAAAAAAAGTACGAGAAGCCATATCAGAAAATTTTAAAGTTCCTTCTACATCTACACTATCGTTAGTTCCTGAAGTCTTTTTAGCAAAAGCTCTTTCTTTAGCTTTTAAAGCTTCTTGTATATTCTTATCTATATTTTTTACAAACATTATAACTTATCTAATATGTCTTGAATTTCAATAGGTACTCTTATTTTTTTGTTTGGATCTAAACCAATTTGACCATTACTTATCTTATTAGCATTTGCTATTATCCACCACAATTTAGCATCACCATAAAACCGATAAGCAATTATATCTAATCTATCTCCATCAAATGGAAAAATAAATTTATCGGTGTCTTTTAATGGTATTCCTCTCGCTATATTAGGTCTATAGTATCTAGTACCATCTTTATCTTTTCTGATTATATTACTTTTATATCTCATGATTACTCCGCGGATGTTGCGCCAATCGCATTAATATATTTATATTTTGTTCTAATTTCATTATTATTTGAAGGTATATCTTCGTTAGTTTTTGTTCCTATATCTAACCAATTTAAATCATAATGTTTACCATTTGCGGTTGGAACATACTTTCCAATATGTTTGAATACGCAATTCACCGATATAAAATGAGGATATTGTAATCCCTCTTCTATTTCCCAAGTAGTAGCATCCTCTACACTTAAAGATAAGGTTTCAAGTAAGCCAGGAGTATTATTAAACATATCACCCAATGTCAATTCCATAAATGGAGTTATCATTCTTTCTCCTTCCGTAAATGATGGATAGCACATACCTACTAAGTAATTCAATTTTTCCATAAGTATAGGCAGTTCCTGCTTTGTCTTTGGATATACCTTAAAATTAAAATTAATACTTCTATCTACTCCAGTATAAATATAAGCCTTATCAGGTCTACCTATGAATTTAACATCACTGTATTCGGGAGTTACACTATCTGAAATACCATCTAATATTGCTCTAAATACTAAGTATTTATCATTAGTAACATCCTTAAACATAAACTTAATAAAGTCTGGATTCTCTGTTATGATTTCAGGAAGTTGAGCAGTACCATCTTCATTGGTTTGTCCTGTACCTTCTATAGCAGGAATCATATTTATTTTATCTACATTAGAATCGCTAATTTTACCCCAACCTTTTATTGGAAATTCAAATTTATCATTACCATCCTCATCCCATTCAACTATTCCTGCTTGAGCATTTGAATCTACTTTACCAATACCATCATGTATTTTTGAAAATTTATTTCTAAGATTTTTATTTATCTTACTTACAGTACCATCGCCGCCGTCAATATACGCATTTATTTCGCTAGGAGATTCAATTCTATCTGTTCCGGTATCGGCGCTTGTAGTATATCCAGATTCTTTATTTAAAAAGTCATAAGCTAATGTAGAATGTCTTGTAATTAAACCAACTTCATATGGTTTATTTTGACTAGTTTTTTTATTAAAAGTACCGCCTTTCTTAGTAGTAACCTTAGTAATATCTCCGTCAACTAAATCTAAACCACCTGTAAATGAAGGTATTCCATCCTTTCCAATTGATTTTGGAGCAGATGAAATTGGAAATAAGTATTTATTAGGATTCATTAGAGTTAATGAAACTTTTAAATCTTTACCACCAATAGTCATTGTTTTTCCAAATACAGTAACGGACTTTTCTTTTATTACTTCTGGATTACTTTGCATTCCTAATCTACTTCCAAAAGCAGTATTCTCTTTTCCAAATTTAAGATCCTTTACAAGTGGTTGTACCTCTGAGGGTAGATTATCAAGAATAAATCCAGGTATCTTTGACATCGGAACTATATCTTCATATCTACCACCACCTAAATGTCTTTCCGGATGCCCTATTGGAATAGCAGCCGTGATAGCTGCTTTTTGAGCTACGTTAAGTAAATCAGTACCAGTTGCATCTGTTCCGTTTAATTTAGCATTCACTAAATCACCTAAAGCATCACCTACCCCACTTATTGAAAGAGCCGAAGCAGGATTCCATATCTTAGATTCTAATGTGGGATTTAATGCCTGTAAAGCAAATTGCTTTACCATATATCCCCAACCATCCATAGTACCCAACATCCAACTACCTATTCTGATTTTATCTGTTAGGCTTCTATCTATCATTCCGGTAAGTGTTGGTGCACCTCTTACAAATCCACCAGCTACCGCATCCAAACCATTAAAAAAACCACTTTGGTCATCGTCATCAATACCCCAATTATTACCTATATCCCTTAATATTAATGGATGATTGTCATTTCCTGAAAATGGTCCTGTGTTTGCAACGTGTCTAAAATCATCCGTAGTTGGTACATTATTTTCACCAAGTCCAGCAGGAACATTTCGAAAGTCTCTTTTCTTTAAATCGTACCAAGCACGTTTACCAAAATTTCCATATAAATTAGGATAATCATCTCTATTTTCAGATTTGATTCTTAGTACATTATCTATTGCATCTATTTCAGAACCACCAAGGAAGAATGGTCCTAAATTACTTTCACCTAAGTAGTTTGAACTTCCACCATAATTTTCGTTTGCTGTTGCGGAAGAAACTATCGCAGGTATATTAAGAGTAGTTTGAGTACCAGTAAATCCTTCTGGTGTTTTATATTCTCCAATATAGCCAGTTGTTGTATATTGAGAATTACTAAACTGTAACGATTGTTCATTTTCAGTATCGTTGATAACATAATTCCATTCATGTACAGGTTTTAAATTAGCAAATTGACTTACGCCACCTCCTATTGGAGATTGAGTGTCGTCATTCATAATATGTATTGAACCTACCTTCCATCTATTTGGAGTAGTATTATTATAATTAGGACCAAATAAGCCAGGTAATGGAATATTAGCAAACTCATTATTACTATGATGATAAGGACTAAATACAGACCTATCTTCACCAATCATAGAAATTCCATATGAGTCTCTTATTCTACTACGAAATTCTGTGTAATCAAATATTGAGGAATATCCACCATAAATAGCCCAATCATGATTATTTTGACTATCTGATGTTGGATAAGGATAATTTAATTGACTAAGCCTTCCTATATTGTTTCCATCTGAATCTCTTGGGTTTATTGGAATTTGCGTAGTAAGTCTACCATCTACAGGTCCACTAAAATCACTTAAATTAGGTGAAGATGTATATGGAGCTGGTATATTTTGAGGATATTGTATATTATTATATAATGGTAAATAAGTTCCTATCCTAGACAACGAATCTGTTGAATTATGAGCATTAGCTATTCTAATTTCGTTACTGAATATGTAAGGTTCTACAACATGAGTTAATGAATTACTTGGATCAGTAATAGAATATTGTGATACGAAATCAGCAAGAGGTGTATTCATAAATGGAGATTGAAATTGTGGAAAGTCCAAAGACCAAGGAGTACCAAAGGTATCCGTACCGAATATATGAGGTGGATTAGCTAATCCATTATTAAATGGTATATTAGCCTCCGAATACTCTCCTTGCGTTCCATATGCTGTTCTAGTTTTTTCATTACTTCTAGCTGCTTCAGGCCATTTGTTTCCAACTGTACCTTCTACGAATTTTTTATACTGAGATTCTAAATCACCTGCTTTTGGAGTAAATCCAGTAGCACCACCGGTTTCATTATCAAAAAAGTCTACTCCATTCTTAATCTGAGAATCTACTTTATCTGGAGATGATTGTCCGTATTTAAAATTTTCTAAGTCTGCAGCTAAATCTTTAAGTGCCAATTTATATCTCCTAACTAGCTAGTGCTAAGTCACCGGTTTTCTTTATTAATTTATTTAAAAGTCTTTCATTTTGTTCTACCAACCTATTAATTAATTGATTGGTTTTAGTCATATCTGTTCCACCTATTGAATTTGCTACATTTTTTTGTTGTCCAGCATTTAGTACAACTTCGCCAGGAGTCAACATCGTAGGTATCGTATCTGATGGTGCTACTTTACCACTATCTCTACCAACAATACCACCCTTAGCCATACCGCCAAGCATACCTGACATCTTAGCCATTATTCCAAAAGCAATAGCGGCTCCTGCAGCAGCTCCCCAAGGTCCCATCTTACTAAATCCTCTTATTATACCAGCACCCATACCAACAATTCCTCTTTTAGCACTAAATAGTTCAGCTTTTTTTTGTATCATAGTCTGTGCTGTCTGTATTGCTTTGTAAGTGGCGATAGTTCCCTCAACCAACATTCTAGCAATAGATAGTTTGTTCATTACCATATTCATATCCAACATTTCTTTTTCTCTCTCTACTCGTTCTTCAGCAAGTTGAGCAGAAGTTTTTTCACCCGCAACCATTTTACCCAAATCAGCCACATTAGTTCCCATGGCATCAGCAAGAGCCTTTTTCTGTATTAAACTCATCCTCTCAAACTCTGCTTGAGAACCTGCTTGTTTTTGAACCTCTTTAGCTAATCCTGCTAAATCGCCCGTATAAGATAGATTTCTAGCTTTGTCTAAATTTAAATTTCTACCTATTAATACTTCTGCTTCCATTTCTTTGGTAATAGAGCTTTCAAAGTCTAATAGGGATTCAGCTATACCAGCAACCGTTGACAAATTCATTCCAAGCTTTCTTGCCTCAATAGAAGCAGCCGCTATATTTTTACCACCATCTTTTGCATATTTAGCAAAAAGTTCAGTATCACCAGCTATATCTTCTAATACAAGTTTGGATGAGACACCATTAACTCTAGCCATACTTTCAAATGTCTCAATCATATTAAGACTTGTCTCTAAACTCCCACCTTGAATAATCTGAATTGATTTGGCTAGTTTTGCAGCGCTATCTCCTGTCATTCCTGTTGAGGCTGAGATTTTAGCAAACTGCATAGCAGTTTCGGTAGAGAACTCTGATAGAT
>MDTC01221032.1_pt1 | contig 10446 bp, 6 predicted proteins | sample 811181 | NCBI WGS metagenome assembly MDTC01 (sample SAMN05326644, study PRJNA326480) | marine metagenome | isolation source: seawater | place: Pacific Ocean: North | collected 2011
AATATTAAACGATGTTCCTTTTGAAATAGGTGACTTTAAAATCATAGAATTTCGTGGAAACCCAAAAAAACCAACTGAATGGAAAGGAATTTAAATTTATTTTTTTGTGTCTTTTTAATCATATTGAAACTTAATTTATTTGCTCAAGTAAGTAAGGTTGAGGTAAATTCTAATATTTATGGAGATTTTGAATTACAACGAAACGGAAAACCATATTATATAAAAGGGGCAGGAGCAAAAGATCATTTTAACCTTCTATCTAAATCTGGTGCTAATTCTATTCGGTTGTGGAGTACCAATAACCGGCACTTACTAGATTCTGCTGATCACTATGGTTTTACAGTAACACTTGGTTTATATGTAAGACCTGAGAGAAGTGGTATGGATTATAACGATGAATACGCCGTTAAAGGTCAAATTGATCAACTGAAAAAAGAAGTATTAAAATATAAAGATCATCCAGCATTGTTAATATGGGGTATTGGAAATGAAGTAGACCTTAAATATTCTAATTTTAAAGTTTGGGAAACTATCGAAGCTATTGCAAATTTTATTAAAAAAGTAGACCCAAATCATCCAACGATGACAGTTATTGCAGGGATTGATCCATCAAAAATATATCAAATAAAAAAAAACTGCCCTAGTATAGATATATTAGGATTAAACGTATATGGCTCAATTGAAAATGCGGGCACAAACATTAGAAAGTTTAATTGGGATAAACCTTATATTGTTACTGAATGGGGTGTAAACGGACCTTTTGAAGCCAAAAAAACAGCTTGGAAAGCGAAAATAGAACCACCTAACGGTGTTAAGGCAGAACAAAGACTTGTCAGATATAAAGAACTCATCGAAAAAGATAGTGAACGCTGTTTGGGAAGCTACTGTTTCTTATGGGGACAAAAACAGGAATCCACAGCTACATGGCACGGTATGTTTTTGAGTGATGGTAGACCAACTGAAGCAGTTGATGTAATGCAATATTGCTGGACCGGAAAATGGCCAAGTACTCGCGCACCTTCCATTAAAGATATATCACTTGAAAACCTAGATTGGAGAAAAGACCACTTACTAGCTTCTAATTCGCAAGTCAGCTTAAAAATTCAGTATCTAAGATATAATAACAAGGAGATAATTTTTGAATTTAAGTTATTTCCAGAGGCTTATAGTAACCAAATTGGCGGTGACTTTCAAGCCTCACCAGAAGCAATAGCGTTTGAAGTAATCCGTCAAAAAAAAGATGAGCTAATTTTTATTACCCCAAAAAGAAGAGGAGCCTATCGCATATTTGCTTTTGTTAAAAATGAAATGGGGCAGAGTTCTGTTGCTAATATTCCATTTTTTGTTGATTAAAACTAATTTTTATACCTCCTAATAAAAACCTCGAAGCCGGGCTGAAAAAGTAAAACATCAAAATCTTCAGTTGGCTTAATTAATTCTAAGGGTTTATAAATTCTCCAAGAAGTTTCATCTTTATTTCTCCATCCGATAGAAGTATGCAAATTCATAGGCTTAATTACATAACCTGAAGGCTTTATAATTATCTCTGGAGCACCTATTTTAGTAATAGCCATAGTTGGTGTAAACATGGTATTTAGCATAGTTAATTCACTCATATTGCCAAAATCAGATTTTCTCATCCACAGAAACAGTTTACTTCGTAAGTCTTTAAATACCTGTTCGTATTCTGGATAAGAAATAATATTATTAAGTTCATAATAATCGTTTGTGACATCATATAATTCAAAACGATCTTTTTGCTTTGTATACCAATCCGAAAAATAAGAATTGTTTTCATTCATAGCTTGTATCGAATCTAATACCTGCATTGTTTTCATCTGTTTACGATATTCAACTAAATTATAGATTGGGGAGGTTGTATCTTCATTATATATGAGTTTATAATTTCCGCCTCGTATACACCTTCGTTTATCTGTATTTTCATCAAATCTATCGGTTGCAGCGTATATATAATTCCGTTGGTTTTTTTTGTAAAACGATATCCCCTCAAACGGAATATCTCTCTCAATATTTGCCGCATCTAAAATTGTTGGTGCAAAATCAATAAAGCTAATCAATTGATTGTTTTCTTGTTTATCATTATTATCAATCCATTTAGCTATCATTGGACAACGAATTCCTGTTTCGTATATAGATCGTTTATATCTGGGAAATGGACCACCATGATCACTAAAAAAAAATATAATAGTATTATCATAAAGGCCATCCTCTTTCAGCTGGTCAATGATGATTCCTATCTTAGCGTCCAGTATTTCTAAGTTTTTGTAGTTTGCTAAAAAATCACTTTTTATTGCATCGCTCGCAGGAAAAATTTTCGGAACATTAATACTATTTAATTTATTAGTATCATAAACATGATTATTTTTCCAAATACTAGATTCGTGAGTGACATAAAAGTTGAAAATAGAAAAAAAAAACCTGTCCTTTTTTTTTATTTCGCCAATGTGCTTCGTTACTGCTTTCATCCCAAGCTAATGGTGAGCACATCATGTTATAATCTTCTTTAGCATTATTAGTGCAGTAATATCCTTTAGCTCTTAAGTCCTCTGTAAAAAAACGAACTGGTTTAGACGGTTTTGGACTGTAATAAGGGAGCTTATTATTAGGGTTAATTTCAGTTTTACTCACATTCTTTTTATATGACCGCATATGTTGGGTACCAATTGAGGTTGGATACATACCCGTTATTAGACTACTCCTACTTGGTGCACAAACTGGAGACGGAGTGTAACAATTATTATAAATAATGCCATCTCTAGCCAATTGATCAATATGAGGCGTTTTTGCATTTGAGTCGCCGTACATTGAGAAAAATAATGATTGATCTTCGCATACAAGCCACAAAAAATTAGGTGATTCTTGACAATAAGAAGAACCAACTAGAAAAATAAATAGCCATAAAATATTACTCCTCAAGATTATGTTTTTAAGTATTTGATAATTAATTACTTTAGATTTGTTAGATAAATTGCATTTAAAATTTTAATAAATTATTGCAATCTATTACACAAAATTATACCAATCAAAAATAGCTTAAAATGAAACTAAACACTATTATTTGTATTTACGGTCTCTTTTTATTCTCAATTAGTGCTTGCAATGTTGGAGAAGAAAAAAGTCAATCAATTTCAAAAAAGGATAACAAACCACTGAATGTAATTTATATAATGGCTGATGATCATGCCTATCAAGCCATAAGTGCTTATGGCTCTCAAATAAGTAAGCTAGCACCAACTCCAAATATTGACCGTATCGCAAAAAAAGGAGCTAGAATGGATGCCGTTTATTGCACCAACTCTATATGCGGTCCAAGCCGAGCATCTATTTTAACAGGTAAATTTTCTCATGTTAATGGTTTTTATAAAAATGTCAATGGAGGAGATTTTAACGGAGAACAACTTACTTTCCCTAAAATTTTTCAGAAAAATGGTTACCAAACTGCGGTAATTGGAAAATGGCACTTAGGTACTACTCCAACTGGATTTGACTATTCTAAGGTTTTAGTTAATTGGGGTGGACAAGGAACTTACTATAACCCTCAGTTTTGTATCAACGGAAGAGATACCATTATTGAGACTGAACGTCATTGTACTAAAGCTATCGAAGATGACTGTTTAAATTGGCTTTCAACTAGAGATAAATCCAAGCCATTTATGCTTCTATATCAATTCAAAGCTCCTCACAGAGATTGGAGACCCGACTCAATTTACCAAGATTACTTATCTGATTTTGATTTTCCAATTCCCGCTACATTCAATGATGATTATAAAGGAAGAATTGCAGCTAGTGAGAATATGATGGAAATTGGTAATCATCTCAATAGAAGAGATATGAAACAAATACCCCCACCAGGATTATCAAGAGTGGACTCAATGCGTTGGTTAGCTTATGGTGACAATGGACAGTATTGGTCTCCAAGCGATACTTTAAAAGGCGACGCACTCAAGTACTGGAAATATCAAACATATATCAAAGATTACCTAAGATGTGTTGCTGGAGTTGATCGAGCGGTTGGAAGTGTTTTAGATTATTTAGATGAAAATGGATTAAGTGATAATACCATTGTAGTTTATACCTCTGATCAGGGATTTTATTTGGGTGAACACGGATGGTTTGATAAAAGATGGATGTATGAAGAATCCTTTAAAATGCCCTTTCTCATAACGAATCCTAAATTAATCAAACAAGGAACAGTTACTGACGCTATGGTTATGAATGTTGATTTTGCACCAACACTTCTAGATATGGCTGGTTTAAATATACCGACTGATATGCAGGGGAAAAGCTTTAAAAATGTATTTAACGATAAATCAGAATTTATACGCGAGGCTGCTTATTATCATTATTATGAATACCCTATCTGGCACAAAGTTCAGCCACATTATGGCATAAGAACTGGTCAATACAAGCTCATTCATTTCTACTATTCAATGGACGAATGGGAATTATACGATCTAAGGAATGACCCCAAAGAACTAAATAATATATACGCAAATGCTCCTGAGGCGTTGATTAGCGATTTGAAAAAGAAACTAGCTAACCTAAAAAAAGAGTTTAAAGACGACTACTCCATTAAACAAATGAAAAGTATGACTGATACTGTAATTCGCAGGATGTATAATGAACCTAACAAGCTTAAGAAGTAAATAATCGAATACAGTTTTTTTAACTAGTAAGATTGGATAATAATCTGAGAATAAAGTATTCCTTAAACGAGAAAAAAAATAAAGGTTATTTAATTAAAAGCGTCTTGGTTCCTAAAACATAATCCCCGCGTAAAATATTAACGATATATAACCCCGCAGGTAATTTGGAAACGTCTAATTTTTGAACGTTAGTATCAAAATTACCTTCAACCACCAAAGTTCCTAATGGATTCATAATAGCTACATGTAAGTTGGATAAGTCTGCATAATCAATATCAACATAAACATATTCTCGTCCAGGGTTTGGAAATAATCCAATAGAAGAGTATCTAGCTAATGGTTCATTAACAGCAGAAATGATGCATTCACCAATCATATTTTCATCCATCCATGTTAATCGTTCCCCCAACCAATTTTTGAGGTAATTAATTTCATCTTCATAGGTTTCCCCAACAAAATTATTAGGCCATATGTAGTTACCTAGAGTATTCCATCTATTAAAATTACGTTCAGGAGCATCCCCCATTTCTATTACTTTATCATTGATAAATTTCATTAAGCTATCTGAGTGTAAGGGACCATTTCTAAGTTGGCTCCATCTACAATTTATCCGATTGGATACATCTGGGATATTTGTAAGTTTCTTTACCCAAAACGGTTGATAATAATCACAAGTACCTTGAAATTCAAAGGACCATCCTTGAGGATTAGGTGAACATACAAAATCAAAATTACCAAAGCCTAAATTAAAATCCCAAAGCGGTCCGAAATGAATCTTACCACCATTCGAAGATTTTTTCTTGTGCATGTAAAAACTCAGCTTGTAAGCGTCAATATGTTTAGTAACTTCTGTCACCAAGAAGTAGTCTACCCAAGAACTTTCATCAATAAAATTGGTATAATCGGTCATGTATTGACTCCCATCCATTGCATTCTCAAAACTTGTAAAATAGTCTTTGAGATATTGCCTTTGAACATCTGCAAGCTCCTCATATGAAGGGTCATGATAAGCTACAAATTTTCTTGGAGAAGAATTGGTCCACCATCCATCTAGTACTGTACTTTCATCGTCTCGATCAATTTGAAAAAGGTACCCCCCTGTAAGCTCTTCCCCTGTAATATCATTTGAATTTAATTTAGCAATATCTACACGATTTTTATCTCTTTTTAACTTTTCTGTAAACATATATACCCCCCGATAATCTCCATTAATGAGAAGCTCACATATTTGAGTACGAGGCGTATATCTATCAGTGGATTCTCCCATATGGTAAGCTAAAACATTTCGTAATAACGTTTTATCGCTAAATGGACCATGCAATACCCAGTCATTTTCAGATGGCATTCCAAAAATGGAGACATTGTTATTGCTTCCATCTTCATTTCGCGTTTCCAAACTATAATTTTTCTTAGGAAAATTTTGAGACGAAGCACCACGAATTTCGATTCCAATAGCACCATTATACTCATTAAAAGGATCCGTGACACTATTTCCTACACCTGGCCCATTATTAATAATCCCCATCTGTGCCGATACCTTTGGTTCATTCTGGATTTCTGTATTATTTTCAGTTGTAATAACTATAATGGGTAGCTTCACATTCATCAAAGAAACTTGAGATCCATTAGGAGACTGAAACCAAGAAGGAGTTTTACGATAATTTTTACTTTGATCGCTAATTCCTAGAGATAGAAAAAAATTACTACTCAAATCAGATGATGATGGTGAATTATTATGTATTTGAACGGCAAGTGTATTTGTCCCACTATTTAAAAGTGATTTAAATTCCGCTTCGTTGAATATGTAATCATCTGGCAAACCACCTTGGTATAAATTAGCTTCATGATAGGTGTCTGCGTATGTATTATAACTTGGTCTAACTCCAACAGTACCAATATTATTACGAGCTATTTCAGTGCCATTAAGGTACGCTACAAACGCATCATCATAATCTGCATGAAGAACAAAATATTTAATAACAGAAACATCTACAAGAGTAAAATTAGTTCTAATATATAGCGATCTTGTTTGGGATATAATTGTGTTATCATCCTCGTCTTCGTAACCAATTCCACCCGATCCTTTTGGCCAAGTTGAAGCATTAAAGCTAGGATTCGCCCAGTTTGCATTGGGTTCGCTATTCCCAACAAAATAGCTCCACTGATCAGTGTTGTAAACAACTGTTTCCCAATGGTCTGTAACCTGACCATAACCAATGAATGAGTATAAAACTAGAAATAAAGTGATTGAAGATTGTTTTAATAATTTCAAGGTGCTAAATTAAGGAAAAACATCGCTTTATCTGAACTTATCTGGGGCAATTAATCCCTTGTGATTTTGTACATTCGACATTTATATTCTATCTCTTAGTTAAATTTACTCACAAAAATGATTAAATACCTAGTCATAATAAGTGTCTTCTTTTTCTCTTGTGAAAAAACTCTTGAGGAACATAGCCGGCATAAATCACTTGAAAAACAAAATACTTCTCTAGTTATTCTTGGGAATGTTCAAGATGCAGGATCACCACAAATTGGTTGTAAAAAAAAGTGCTGCAAAAAACTTTTTAAAGCCCCTGATAAAAATAGAAAAGTAGTTTCATTAGGGTTAATTGATGGTAAAAATCAAAAAACCTATCTTTTTGACGCAACTCCTGACATCAGTTCACAAATGAAAACCCTAACACAATTAGAAGAAATAAATACCACGGAATTTACCGATGGTATTTTTCTGACACATGCTCATATTGGACATTACACTGGGCTAATGTATCTAGGTAAAGAAGCAACTGATGCACAAAATATACCCGTTTATGTGATGCCTCGTATGGAAGATTTTCTAACAAGTAATGGACCATGGGACCAACTCGTTAAGCGAAAAAACATAACACTCCAAAAGATGTCTCCTAATAAATCAGTTCCTATTTCGGATTCAATAAGCGTCACTCCAATCATAGTGCCTCATCGAGATGAATACACAGAAACCGTTGGCTTTCGAATTAAGGGACCCAAAAAAAGTGCTCTTTTTATTCCAGATATCGACAAATGGGAGAGGTGGGATCAAGATATCATCAATGAAATAGAGCAAGTAGATTATGCATTTTTAGACGCTACTTTCTTTAGTGGTAAAGAGATTAACAATAGAGACATCAGCCATATTCCACATCCTTTTGTTATTGAAAGTCTTGAAAAATTCAAAGAACTTAGTTTATCAGAAAAAAATAAAATTATCTTCATTCATTTTAACCATACCAACCCTCTTTTGGATGAAGAAAGTCAAGAAAGCGAGTATGTAATCCGACAAGGGTACAATATTGGAAGAATTCATGACAAATTCGAATTGTAAATTGTTGAACTAGTATGGTTGATTTATCGTATGACTGAAATTTTATAAAACGCTGGACCTTCAGTAGTTTCTAACATAATAATATAAGTGCCTATTTCTAGCATTGAAACGTCTAATGGCTCAGGATTGAATGGTTCATCATAAACCTTCTGGCCCAATAGGTTCGTGATTACTATCTTTTGGATATCCCTATCCGATGTAATATTTAATTTGTCAGAAACTGGATTAGGGAATAGAGTCGTGGTTGTATAAGTAATTATTGTAGTTGTATCATTATTATCGTCATCTATATCCCTCTCACAAGCAATTATATCATAAACATTATCAGGGAATTTTGCATCACTTCTTTGATCTACCAAAATATTGCCATCAGCATCATAAACAACATATGAATTAAATCTAGGCTCAAACGTTCCTTCTGTTGCTACAAAATCAAATACATCCCCATAATTAGCTGGGATAAATGTTGATTGTTCATCGCCTTGAAAAAACTGAATAGTATTATATAGTGATTTATTTCTGTATACTTCCAAGTAGCCCTGCAACCACCCTTCTCCTATTCTATCTAACAATTTCACCTCAATCATACCGCAGTCCGTGGGTTCTGCACAAGCTAATAGGCCAAGAGAATTAACTGCTCTTCCATTCTGTCCAGAGACAGCTATTTGCCGATTATTCTCGTCGAATATCTTATATGACTCACCTGATGTATTTGCGTTGGGTGATAATGAATATATATCTACCATTGATCCTGAATCAACCCCAAATTCAAATACAGATGAAGACCCAAAAGGAAGTGTTTGGGTGCTAAAAAGTTCTCCATCTATATAAATGTAAACATTGGTTTCATTCCATCCATCTCCATTTTCGTCATACATATTCAATTTCCAAGTACCACAAGTACCGCTTTTATTGGGAATATCAATAGGTATGGCAGCATCAATAATATGGACTACTCCGTTGTAGGCTAGCAAATCAGTAACAATGATATCTATTCCATTAATTGTAAATGTATTTGTTGGAGTAACTCCTATAGTTAGATCCTCCCTAGCAAAATTGGTTACTACTAAACCATCATAAAATTTTTCTTTTTCACCTCTACCTGCGACAATATGTTGATTAGCCAAGTCATCAATAAAGCTTGAATTCATAAATTCAACAATTGTCATATCTAGTGATTGAGCTAACGCATTGACTGCATCATCAGTTGGAGCAAATAATGTAAATGGACCGGGTTTCCCTCCATTAGGATCCAATTCTGCTTGTTGTCTTAATGTGTTTCTTAAACCTACATTTACAATAGCCTCCTCGAAAAAGTTATGGTCAGGACTTTGTTCAACAATGTCCCAAACAGACGCTTTGGGTAAACCTCTTGGTGCTAAGGTTTGGTCAATTATGTGCACAACCCCATTGCTTGCCTTATAATCAGTAGAAATAATCGCTGCACCGTCAACTCGTAATACTCCGTCTTCTTCAGTGATACTCACATTCTGACCATACATTGTTGGTAAACTTTGCCCATCACTTAAGTCCTTAGCCATGTATACTCCTTCTACAATATGGTATTCTAAAGCAGGTTTTAGATCGTAAAAGCTTAACATATCAAATTGCCCTAACTGCATATACTCTTTAATGGCATCTACTGCATTTTGATTGGGTACAAACACGGTATAATCAACTGTGCTATCTAATTCTCTCCCTAAAAAATAAGTCATTGCATAAGTAGACTGAAAAGTCTCTTTAAGATAAGGTTCTCCTGTTGTCGGATCACCCATCATTAAGTCTTTGATGGTAAATGCATCCACATTGATTGACCCAACCATCCCCAAATCAGAATTAAAGCCAATACTACAGTCATAATTATACACTCCTGGGACATCAAATTTTATGACCCCCATACAAACTCCTTCATTTTTACCAACAGATTCAGGCAACGAAAAATCAACTGGGTTATTGAATGACACTCCCGTTTTTGTATTTTTAACACCGTTCACATTGTGTGTTCCTTCCACATTAATAAATGCAACTGTCTCGCCTGGTAAAATTGTAAGATTAGATGGAGTAAACAAACGATTTGTAAGTAGCACTCTATGGTCAGCATCACATGAAACTTGTGCGAACGAATTCTCAACTAGGATGAAACTAAAAACTATTAATAGAAATTTGTTAGTAAAGTGTATCATTTATAATTTAATTTTAAAACAATAACTAAACATTTATATAGAGGTTTTCGTTTTACTTTACCAAAACTATTTAGCGTCTATTTCATGAACTCAAAAAACCATGAAGCAATTTAATTGTTTAATATCCACATGCATATAATTTATTTGATAAACTTTTTATTTATTCTAGGTGCTTGCAATCCTTCAAAAGCTAATAAACCATACCAAGAAATGGTATTGAATAATTTACCGACACAAAACTTTTATAATT
>MDTC01118148.1_pt1 | contig 10445 bp, 9 predicted proteins | sample 811181 | NCBI WGS metagenome assembly MDTC01 (sample SAMN05326644, study PRJNA326480) | marine metagenome | isolation source: seawater | place: Pacific Ocean: North | collected 2011
AATATAGTAAAAGATTAATTGCCCAAAAATTGAAACTATGTAAAGAGGAAATCCAACTAAAGAATATATGACTGCAATAGTAATTATTGATCCTATAAAGTATGAGCCATAATTTATTAATTTTTGTGCCAAATAAATTAATCCTCCTGAAATAATACCCAAAACTATAACTCCATTTTTGCCGAAGAGGATAAATGATTCCCAAATCATTCCTACTCTTACACCTGTATAACCAAGTCCAGCAAGACCGAGATTATCAACAAGATAGGTTTGAAGTTGCGATTCATAAGCTTGTTCTGAGCTTATGAATAAACTCCAGCCTGGCAAGAAAGTGATGAAATTTTTAATAAAAAAATCTTTTGCATTCATTATTTCAATTTTTGAAAACATGTCATTAGCAAGAATTCCGTCTCTCCATTCAGAACCAAAGGCTGTGATAAAAATCTCAAATAATAATGCTTGATCTCCTATCTCTTCTGACCTAAAAAAAGATATTGAAAGCATTAAGAATAATACAATTATGCCTATAGACCCCAAACGTAGCAATGATATTTTTGAACATAAGAAAAAAATTAAAAAAATAAAAAAAATATTTGCTCTATTTCCAGAAAAGAAAAATAGAACCATACTTATTGCGATAAATATTAAAGCGATCTTAGGTTTTTCTTTTGCCATGAACATTACTGGTGTCAGAAAAATGAACATTAAGAAAAGATTTGAAAAAGGAAAATAAGCTTGGCTGGTGTACCCAACTAATAATACTAAAGTAGAAATAAAAAATAATAATGTAATTAGATTTTTTGATGTTGGTCCAAAAAAATTTCTATCATCAAGAAAATTATTATTAATACTGACTGAGCGGAGACTAAAATCTAAAAAAAAATACGTCGCTAAAAGACAAAAGAGATATGTAAAGAAAATTGTATTAGATAATTGCCAATTTACTTCCTTTATTGACCACAATTCTGTTAAGAAAAGTACACTTAAACTTCCTAGAGAAAAAATTAAAATCGCTATAGATAATAATGCAAGAATAGCTCTATGTTCAGTCATTAAAAAATCTTTTTCGAGCAAGAGCTGAAATAGATGCAGTTACAATTCCAAGAATTAAGCTTACTAAAATTATCAGAACTCTATTAGGGTATTCAGCCTTATAAGGCAAATTAGGTTTATCAATAAATTTCACTAGATATGCTTCTTTTGTATTTGCATACATGATTATCTTTAATTGGGCTTCAATCAGTGATGCTATAGAAGATCTTAGGTCTGATTGAGTTGCTTCAAGCAGGCGTAGCTCCAAATACTGAAGAGATTTTTCTGCTTCTTCCAATGCATCATTACGTGCTAAATTATCTAGTTCAGTAATCATAAGATCTAAAAATTGTTGAGCAAATATAGGTGAAGGATGTTGAAAAGAAACCTCAACAAAATTAGTTTGTCTATTAAGTCTTACAAAAATTTTATCTAAGTAGTTATCTTCAAAGATTCGCTCAAAAGTCAATGCATCTTGTTTGTCTTTTTCTGAATTGAATTGCCATTGCCTATCTTCAGAATTAAAAAATTTATTAAAAACTATCTCTTGTGTTTTATAATTGAAACCTTTTGCAGAGATAAGCTCTGGGACTAAGTCATTTTTCTCTAAAATCCTATCCAATAACACTCTCGAACTAATAAGCTCAACGACATAATTTTCTTGTGATTCGGAACTACCCAGACCACCGGTAAATTGACTCAATGCACCTAATGAAGAATTTAAATTACCAAGTAAAGAGGAATCCTCATTTTTCTCAACCTTTAACAATGCTGAAGAAACGTAGATGTCATGCTTTGTGCCTTGGTAACCAATTCCAATAATAAGAAAGCCGATCACTATAGCGAGAGGCAGCTTCCATTGCCTTTTCAAATTAGAAAAGAAGTCTTTCAGATTAATTTCATTTCTGGAAAAATCGGACATGTCATTATTTTAATAAAAAAAATTGTTTATTTCGCCATTATTCTTAATACTGACCTTCTTAAGTAAAGATAAAGCTCGAAAAGCCACTTGTAAGTATTCAAAAAAAATTGTGGAAAGTAAGATTTTTTGAAACTAGTGATTTTCTTTGGAGAGCTTTTTTTTCTTTGATAAATATAATCAACATTTGTTGCAAATTCATCATCACCTTGATTTGAAACAAAAGACAGGATTGGAGTAATTGAAAATAAATTTTTTTGAACTTGGCATAATACAAGTCTTATTGCCCATGAGTTAATCTTACCTAGCTTTTGATTACGTAACATAAATGGAAGATCAGGTGATACAAAAAATAAGTTGATATAATCTAACAACGAAACATTCTCATAATTATTTAAATCTATCTTTCTCCATTTTTTTGACCAAGAGGCCCACCCCCATGATGTAGAGCGTTTTAATAAATAAAAATTTTGAGCAGTATTTGAAGGAAGAGGCAGATTAGAAAAACCAGATACATTAATAATGTTGTCATTTTTTTCAAAAGTGGCCAAAGCATTTTCCATAAAATCAAAAAAATTATTTTCAATTATTAAGTCATCCTCTAAAACTATAAATTTGTCAAAAAATTTAGAAACATGTTCAACACCAGAGATTATTGAACTTGCTAAACCTTTGTTATTTTTTAATTTTTGAATTACTTTTTTTGGTACGGAAAAATCTTCTATAACTTTTGTGACTTTAGCAATCTTATTTTTATCTTGTTCACTTCGAGGACCATCAATAAAAAAATAGTAAGAAAATTTTTCAAACCCATCATTAGATTTAATAGACTCTAGAAGACTTTTTAGACTTTTTTCCCTACAAAATGCAAAAATTAATACTGCTGTTTTATTCATTTATATGATCATTAACAGATATATTTTCCTTGAAATTCTTAAACCTTTGAAGCATTAATTTCTTAAAATCCATTATGTTTTTAGAATAATCTTTTGTTTTAATATTTTCTAAAGCTTGCATAACTTTTTCTGGGTTATTCAGATTTATAACTTCTCCTATGCCATATTGTTCAACTATTCCTGAAATTGCAGAATAATCTGGTGCAATCGCAAGTATTGGTAGTCCTGCTGATATATATGTTGATGCTTTTCCAGGAAATGATGTAGTTACTAAATCTTTATCTTTTTTATTAAATGACATTGGTATCAGACCAACATCATATTTAGATATTGTATTTATCAGCTCATTTTGATTGTTTACAAATTTGTGATGATTAAATATTTGTTTATAAAACTTATATCCAGAATAAATATGAATTTTAAATAATTTTTTTTGGTCTCCAATACTTATTAAATCGTTAAATAATTTAAGTTCCTTTTTAAATCTTGGTGTACCTGTATATACCAGGTTAATGATATTTTCTTTTACTTTTTGAGGATAATTCGTTTTAACCAATAGATCCATTGCTGAATAAGAAATTAAGGATACACCTTTAAATCCATTATTGATTGCAACATCATGCATTTCATCACTTACAAATTCAGCACTTTTAATTTCTTTTAGTTTTGATAAAAAGATTTTCTTTATTATGTAGTTATTTAAGGAGGAATTTTTAAACGTCCAGGGGAAATCCATGGTGATAAGGTGAAATTTTATATTTTTTTCTTTTGATATCCTTTCTGCAATCTCAATTGACAGTAAGTCTTCCGTAAATGCAATAATATAGTCTATTTTTTGATTTTCATTTTCTCTGATAAAGCTTTTCGCATTTAGATATCCAAGAATTTTAAAAGAAACATATTTAAAGAAAACCATCAGAGGAATTCGAAAAAGTAAATTAAAGAAACGGCTGAAATAAATTTTATTTGCAATTGCAACAGGACCTTTCTTTTTGTTCAGCTCTAATACTTGATAATTTGAAAAAAAATAATCAAGATTCTTTCTTGCATAGATCGTTCCGCCATCATAATCATTAAGTTCAGAAATTATAAGGGACGCTTTTTTTTTGTGCATTTAACCTCGAAAGCCAGAACTACCAGAAATCTCTTCCCTTTTTTCCTTTTTTATCAGTAAATCCTTTTGTTTTCCACAAGGCGCTATGTGGTTCTTTGACTGATACGTTAGCTTCGGGTCTCGAGGCTACTGTATAGTAATAAAGAATAATTGATTTCCGAGGTTCTGATTTTGGAAAATTTATTTTATTTGGAAGACCATGAAAACTTTTATCATGTGTATCAAAAATTACACACCTATTGAAAAGAGGCTCAACTGACTTAACTAGATCATTTCCTGAATTGTTATACATCCCAAGTTCACCCCCCCAAGACTTTTCCCAATTGGGGTTCAAGTAAAATAATAAATTTACTCTTCTATTCATACCTGAAGCATCGTGATAGTTACCATCTACATGAATATCTAAATGCCCTCCTTTTTCTGAAACATTTAAACCACCTCCACTAAAATAAGGGTCTGGCATTAGTTTTGGAATATCAAAAACTTTGCCTATCGATCTCAAAATTTGGGCTGAGTTAAATATTCTTACAGCATCAATAATAATGTCAGGAATATCAAACTCTGAATTCCATGTTGTCCTTGACTTTACTTCAATACCCTCATCTTTTGAGTGATCCCAACATTCATTTTCAAGAGAAGGAAAAGAATCCATAATATTTTTCGCAAGAGTTTCAGGAAAAACGTTATCTAGAACAATATGCTGGAATGGTTCACTAAAATAATTATTTTTATCTTTACTCTCTAAAATGAAGTTTTCAAGATTTTGTGCAATTTTGCCTAATTTTTCCTGATTCATTTGGAGATTATATAAAATTAATTTATGTAAATCTTCTGAACATAAGTTTTGATATTCCAAATTTTAGTATGTGAAGTATTGAAATGAGAATGAAATAAAGATAAATATCTCTCCAACTAATGAATATACAGACCATAACTATAGCTTCGAAGACTGATAAAAAGAAAACTTTTTTACTTAAACTCTTTCTGAACATTTGTTGTGAAATAATAAGATTAAAACTTGAAAATATTACGTAAGTTACGGATGAAATCAGCAGAACAAAGCTTTGTTCAAAAAAATTATTGATAAATGGAAAAAGGTTGAAAAATAGGAACGCAAAAGACAAAGCAAAAAGATATATAGAAAAAACAAAGATGCTATTAATCGTTAGTTTGTCAATCTCACTAATTTCAGTATGATACCTATTCCATAAAACAGCAGTAATAGCTGAAACCCCTCCGATTGCTGCCTGTTGTATTTTTACAATCTTATTTGTATCCATATATTCAGATTGGGAAATATTCCCATAAAGAACGACTGAAGCAAATTCTGCATAAATCATAAAAACCAAAACAGAAAGAAAATTAAAAAAATAATTTGTGTTATAAGTTTTCAAGAAATTTTGTGGTTCAAATTCTTTAAATGTTGAAAATGAAATAAATACAAATGAAATTAAAGAAGCAACTAAAGTCACCATTAAAAACTGAAATGCAATATCATCAAAAATTGGATTTCTAAAAAATAAACAGGATGTTATACCTATAATCTGAGGTATATTCAGAAAATAACTTTTTGCTAAAACATTAAAATAATATGCCATTTGTGCATACAAAATTGAGCAGAAAACTGTAAACAATGAAAGCAAAAAGTCATTTAGATACGAAAAGCAAATTATGAAAGCAAAGCCATATATCAAGATGTTTAACAAAAATTGATTTGAAATATTTAAATCTTTTTTAGATGCAAATTCTATTCTTCGAATGTACGGCAAAGAGCCATCAAACATTCTTGCCAAGTTTGAAAATCCAATAATGAAAACTAATCTTGAAATTTCATCATTTCCTGAATTTAGTTCTAATGCTATAAATAATCCCAGAAAAAAGGAAAAGGTTTTTACAAGCATTGTTATCGAAAATTCAGTTTTCATTTCTTGGCGGTTTCCAATAAAAAGTCTGTGGCTCTTTTAATATTATTATTTTGTATTATGTAATTAAACATTCTTAAAGATACAAAGGCTGCTCTCAACAACAATCTATGCGTTAAGTAAATAGTTAAAATATTGGAATAAAAGGTTAACGATCTTTTGTGTCTTAGATAAACCAATTTTAATGGAGGCATTGGTTGTTTTTTCAATTTTATTTTACAGAGGTATAAAGGGATAATCCCTGAGAATAGCTGTCTAGCAAGACTATTTCTAGTTTTATAAGATATGGACCCATTATTTATGAGCACATCAATTTGATCAAAGAAATCAAATAAGTAAGTACCAACCTTATTAAATCTATGTTCAGCTATATTATCAATTTTTCTTTTTATAAGAGGAAAATTGATATAGGAACAACCATTTTTTTCTCCAGCTACTAATGCAAGAGAATAGGCAAAATAATTATTTTCTTTAACTGAGTCTAAATTATTTTTTACATCTGAATGAATAATCGAAGTAGACATGAAAGATGACCAAACACCAAACTTATAAACAAAACTATCTAAACTAGATTCTTGAGACTTAATAGAATTATCATAAAAAACTTGAGAGGTTTTGGAATTAGATTTTTCAAAATTAAAGAATATCCATCCTTTTTTTTTCATTTCTATAATATTTAAAATTTTTTTTATCGATTTGGGATTTGGGATATCATCATCACTAAGCATCCAAATATAGTTTCCACTCGAATGTAATATTGCTTTTTTCAAGTTTTTTGCAAAACCTATATTCCTATTATTTTTGTAGTACGAAATATTACTATTTTGTTTTAAAACTAATTCAAGTTTTTTTTCAGTCTCATCATTGCTGCTGTTATCAGTGATAATTATTTCAACACTACTTTTGTTTATTTGGGGCAAAATCAGTTTTAACAAATTATATATTTTCTCAGGACGATTTAACGTTGGAATACAGATTGAAAGTGCTTTTGAGGATTTTGTATTAATATTTATCAATTCATTTCCTTGCTGACCAAATCTTCTATTCCTTTGTTCAAGCCAAACTTAGCTTTCCAGTTTATGAGTGAATTATTTTTTAGATCAGCTTTAGAATAAGGGATCTCGCCAGATCTGTTCAATGCTGATAAAAAGTTTATTTTTTTTGATTTTTTGTATTTATAGAACTCCTTATCAATTTTACTCACAAATTGTTTTACGCTTGTAGTCTTGCCTGTACCAATTTGGAATTCAACGTATCCTTTAAGTTTATCTTTATGTTCAATAGTGGACATAAATGCGGAAACAACATCATCAATGTATACAAAATCTCTCTCTTGAGAACATTCTGAAAGGTTAATCTCTTTAATGAGTCTGTCTTTAAATTGATTTGTAAGCCAACCGACAAATTTTTGTGGGTTATCTTTTGAACCATACACATGCTCAAGCCTTAAATTAGCAATATTTATCTCATTAGACTTACTTTTTAGAATTTCTTCAAATCTTCTTTTTGAATTTGTATAAAGTGATTTATAGCCTAAATCGTAACAAGGCTTTGCAAAGAAGCTATCAGCATTAATAAAATATCCGATTTTGTTTTGTATGGATAATTCAAGAAGCTTTGATGGAAATTCTACATTTGAACGATTTATTTCAGCTTCGTTATCTTTACCATCATCACCGTAAAAGGTTGCTAGATGGACTACTGCATCAATGCTTTCACTGACCAACACTTCCTTTAGCTCAATGATGTCTATGAATTTAATCTTACTTGAACTAAATTTTCTGAAAAAAGAATGCTTTTTATTTCTTCTTAATGCGTAAATTATTTCTATTTTATCGCTTGGATTTTTTAGAATATTTCTGCCAATATACCCAGTGCTACCAGTCAAAACAATCTTCATATTTATGCATGAAGTGCAATAAATTCTTCTATTGTCGAGTGCAACCTATCAAACATTTCCTCGCTCATGCCATGATGTACAGGCAACAATACTCCATTCTTCATTATTTTATCTGCTTTATCTAAACCGTTCTCAGAGATTTTATGGTTAAATTCTTTAGCCATTGGCTGCCTAGTAACATTACCTGAAAATACAACCCTTGTTTGGATATCTCTTTCCTCAAGGAAAATTTGAAATTCTTTTCTTGAAAATGGAGCGTCGTCTTTTATAAGAATAGGAAATGCAAGCCATGCAGTATTTACTTCCTCAAGCTCTTGAGGATTTTGAAAATAATTTTTTAATTTATTAAAAAATTCACATTGTTTACTAAAATTTGATTGTCTTGTCTCGATATTATCTTTCAAGCTTGATAATTGAGCTAAACCAAAAGCAGCACCAATTTCACTTCCCTCAAGATTGTATCCTAATGTCTCAAATACAAACTTTGCATCATATTCAATACCATCAAGATTTACATTGAATCTGTTTTCAATACTTTCACTCTTTTCATCGAATAATGAAGAGCTCCTACCCCATGATCTTAGAAGTTTTGCTTTTTCCATAGCTTTATCACTGTTAAGACATAGTGCCCCACCATTTCCTGCACAATTTATAATATGTGAGCCATAGAAGCTAGTGATAGACATGTCAGAATAATGTCCTGAGGACTTTCCTTTGAATGATGCTCCTAAAATATCAGCAGAATCCTCTATTACAATTAAGCCATATTTTGAGGCAATATTTCTTATCTTTTCCCAATCTGGTAAATTTCCAAGAAGGTTTGGAATGCAAATTGCAGATGTATTTTCATTTATGGAGCTCTCAATTAAATCTTCATCAATGCAGTAAGTTCGTTCATTTACATCAATGAATACCGGTATAAGATCATTTTTTGCTAGGCAACCAACTGTTGTTGAAAAGGTAAGAGCAGGAGTTATAACTTCACTCTTTTTTGGAAGATTAAGAGACTCGACTCCAATATAAAGTGCAGATGATCCAGAATTTACGTACAAACAGTGTTTCTTATCAAAAATATGAGCTATTTTACTTTCAAATTCTCTAGATTTCTCACCCATCTGAGTTGATTTTTTTAGACAATCAACTACTGCATCTATTTCCTTTTTCCCGTAAACAGTTTTTGCGTATGAAATTTTTTCCATTAACTTGCTCCTTTAATAAATTTTTTTACTGCTTGTTCTGAGTATTCATAAATTTCATTTGATTGATAGTAATTTTCATACCATGACAAAGTCGCTAAAATCGTATCATCAATTGACATTTTAGGCCTCCATGATAAATGTTTTTTTGCTTTATTTATATCAAGCATTAATAATTCCGCCTCATGCGCATGTTCATTTACGTCAATATCATAATTAATCAAATTATTTTTTTCCTTAGCTAAATCAAGAATCTGCTTGACTGTTAAAACATTTGATTCTTCAGGCCCAAAATTAAAACTGGTTGAATATTCAAGATTGCTTTCATAAAGTTTTTCTATCAGAATTAAATATCCTAGAATCGGCTCAAAAACATGTTGCCAAGGCCTGGTAGCTTTAGGATTTCTTATACTCAAATTTTCATTTTCATAAACTTGTCTTATAACATCTGGTATTAAACGATCTTCAGACCAATCTCCTCCACCAATTACATTTCCTGCTCTTGCTGTTGCGACACCAACACCAATGTTATTAAAGTAAGATTTTCTAAAGGAGTCTGTAACAAGCTCTGAGCATGCTTTACTGCTACTATATGGATCATGCCCTCCTAAAGTGTCTGATTCCATAAATGCTTTTCCATCTTCTTTATTTTCGTAACATTTGTCTGTTGTAACATTCAAAATAACTTTTACAGATTCGCAAAATCTTGCAGATTGTAAAACATTAGAGGTGCCAATAACATTTGTCCTAAAGGTTTCAAGAGGATCAATGTAAGATGCTCTTACTAAAGGTTGAGCTGCCATATGTATTACAATATCAGGATTTACTTCTACCATGTTTTTATTAAGTAAGTCATAATCATTTATGTTGCCTTCTTGATATTGAACAACTTCATTAAGATTTAATATATTGAAAAGTGATGGTTTAGTATTTGGTGCTAAGGAGAATCCATATACTTTTGCCCCTAAATAATTTAGAAACATGGAAGTCCAAGAACCCTTAAAACCTGTGTTTCCTGTTAGAAAAATTTTTTTATTTTTCCAGAAATCACTGCTTATTATATTTAATTCCATTTTTTCCAAGGTGCTGAACCGGAGTCCCACAACTTTTCTAAAAGATGCTTTTCCCGAAGTGTATCCATAGGTTGCCAAAACCCTTTATGATGAAAAACATTTAGTTGATTGTCAGCAGTTAGTTTTTTCAATGGATCTTGCTCCCATACAGTAAGAGAATTTTCCACATAACTTAAAACTTTTTTATTCAAAACAAAAAAGCCTCCATTTATCAAAGAATTTTCTCCACTTGGTTTTTCAGAAAATTCTAAAACTTTATTATCTTTAACCTTTAAAGCTCCAAATCTCCCCGGAGGAGAAACTGCTGTCAATGTTGCCAAAGAACCAGAATCTTTATGGCTTTTCAGTAACTTTGATATATCAATATCAGAAACACCATCACCATAAGTCATA
>MDTC01091422.1_pt1 | contig 10443 bp, 20 predicted proteins | sample 811181 | NCBI WGS metagenome assembly MDTC01 (sample SAMN05326644, study PRJNA326480) | marine metagenome | isolation source: seawater | place: Pacific Ocean: North | collected 2011
ATGTAGATTCTGCCAAACCATAAATCATGACGTTAGTCATCATGAAATATATAATCAAAACCAGTGTAGTAGTCCACAATTTGGACATGAATCGAACGTGCCCATCAGGCTTCTGAATTGAAGGATAAACGTCCACCAAACGCTTCAATCCATATAGGCGGCTGGATTCTTCTCCAGTGTAAATTAGACATGTAATTGATGCTGCAGTACCTCCACCAAGAATCATAATTCCAACCAGAAGGAATCCGACATTCTCTGAATCTTGAATGCTGAAGTATAGCAATCCAGCCACATATACAAGCCAAATGTAAGCTTTGGAATATTTGAGTAAACGGTGCTCCTGCAACTGCTCCGGCAAATCAAAACGAAGGCCCCACATTACGAAGAACGCATAAGGGACTGAGGCAACCAAAAGCCATCCTGCTTCTGCTTGTGCAGCAGCATCTGATCCAAACAATTCATCAGAACGCCAATAGAGTAAACCACCCCAATAAATGACGGCCATTACTACGGCGCCGAGCGTATTCACGCGTCTGACTGCCATTCGAATCACCTCTCTTACGAATTACGAACCCTCGTTCATTCCTCTTCCCATTCGCCCCAATCATCACCTTCGGAGATTGTTACTGAACCACCTGCAGATTCGATTTTCGCGATTGCACGAGAAGATGCATGCTCCACAGTGACATGAATTGCCCGATTGACTCGGCCTGAACCAAGAAGTTTGTCGATTCCTTTCTCTGTAAGATTGATTGTATCTTCTTTGCCCAACATCTGATCAATTTCTGAGACGTTTATGCTATTGTGGACAGTTCTAAGACTAGGATCTCGATTGAACCCATGCATACCCCAATGACCTGGCATGAACTTGAGACGAGTCAAAAGACGGTGCTTGTTTAACCCCGCATTTCCACGTCCTCCTCGCTTACCAGCACCTCGACCGGCTTTCTTTCCGCGGCCATGGTAGCGGCTTCTACCTCTGAAACGATTGGTTCTTGACGGCATATTTTCACCTACATCATCCTTGCAGCAAGGTCTTCAATTGCCTCGCCACGATTCCCTAAAGCTCCTCCAACAGAGAAAGCTCTCTTGATTCCACCCCATCCTTTACTTCCTCGTGGGGGATGTAATCTGAATACTCTCTTGAGATCAGATGCGTCTTTCATGGATGCATCTCCTGAAGCCACTGCTGCTGCAAAAGCATCGATTCCGTCATAATCAGTGCAACCTGAAATTGCACCGTCATCAACTGGTCGATCACCTGCGAGGCGTCCTCTCTCACGAATCATTTGAGCGATGCTATCTGAACTAACTGGCCCCCATGTGATGAAATCCTTGGCCTTCTGCAACATTCCTGCATAAGTATCGGACTCAGGAACAATCACGGCATGATTGACTTTGGTCAAATTAAGATAAGACATAGTCTCACGAATTGAACGCTCAACTCCCCGATCACTTCGAACGCGAATTACTAGCCAAGCCATCAGGACATCCCTCCTCTAGCAATATGAAGTCGCTCAACATCTGCACGACTAATGCGTGCTAAATTTGCTTGCTTGAGCGCATTGAAAGTAGCTCTGGCAAAGTTGTACTGGGTTCGAGTTTGGCCTTTACTACTCGACCAAACATCAGTAATTCCTGCCATATCGAGTATCATTCTGCCCGTTTCACCAATCACTAGGCCCTTACCAGTAGGCGCAGGCATTAGTGTGATTCGTGTTGAACCAGCTCTTCCTGTAATTTTCATTGGAACAGAACGACCTGGACCTCCACCGGATTCCCATGAACCATTACCTCTTCTTACAGTAATCATGTTCAACTTGGCTTGATTTGTAGCTTTCTGAATTGTTGCAGCAACTTCCTTACCCTTGGAAGTAGCCAATCCAACGACTCCGTCCTTGTTTCCTACAACAACCATTACATTGAATCGCGTTCTCTGCCCTGAATCCGTCATTCTCTGAATTCTTCGCGGACGCCCAATCATTTCGACATACAAATTCGGTTGGAAAAACGCATCTACAATCTCAGGTTCTCGGATTGGGAGACGAGTAGCAACTGCCTGTTCAAAGGAAGTGATTTCACCACTAGCGACCATTCTTCCCAAACGAGTTCGAGCGCCGTTGGTATGCCATTCTCGAAGAGTTATTCTTGGATCAGGCCCTCTACGACGCTGTCCTGGTTGAGACAAATCCTCCTCAACATGACCCAGTGCCCAGGCCAAACCTGGGGCAAGTTTGATTGGTTCACTCATGATGATGCCTCCTCAATCTTGGAACGAGTAGATTCTACTGCAGCGGCTAGAGAATCATCGATGTGAGCGCCGTTAATTCGACCATCATCGGGAAGAACTTCATCACTATGAGGAACATATAGGCCCGCATCAATCATGCCCTTAAGTGCTGAAAAGACACGACTACCCCGTGTAGAAGCAGCTAAACCAATGTCCAGAACTGCCTCATCGATTCCAGCAGCAACTGCTTTCTTACCAAGTGAAAACCCAGTGAGATATGCAGATGGAACTGATTTGATAGAAGCACCCTTAGGCCATCCAAGACCGCGTAATTCTGAACTATTGGTTTGTACAGCAATCCGATCCCCATCCTTTTCGTAATTCACGATTTGAGCGACTACACGAGTGTTACTAACTCGAACGACTGCTCTTGGCATCTCGCCTCTCAATAACTTCAATCTACGACGATAGTCGGTCTCACCTGTACGCCTTCTCTTGTATTTTAGACGCTGATTCTTTCCATGAACTGCCATCACTCATCACCTCCTAAGGAAATTCCATCCAACTCGATGTTGGTACGCATATGAGCGATAGAACGGTAACTTCCACCCTTCGCCTTTCTGTAATAGTAGCGATATTTACTTGGTTCAAGGTTTCCAGATTCTCTTAATTCTTTGAGAACTCGTCGTTGCGCACGGATTGTTTTCATCCAACGTTCCTTCTTTGGAGTTCGGGATTTCTTGGAACCCTTACGACTTCCATGTCCAACTCGTCGCCCCTTAGAACGTTGAATCTCTGCTTTTCGAGCACGGGAACGACTAGTTCCTTGAATTTGACGAGCTTTAATGACTCCTTCATCGATTAGTTCCCTAATGTCATCCTTCTGAACAGCACTGGAGACCTGATCAATATAATCAGGATGAATCCAAATCCTATGTACACCCACAGTTCTACCTTCTCGTTGTGATAGAATGCTAGCAGCCATTCGACGTTGGTTAGTTATCTGCATCAGAGGTCACCTCTCTTCTCAATGGAACGACGGTTTAGGATTCGTATCCCCATCTCGTCCGCCTTGTTGTGAATTGCAAATCTCTTCCTATTTCCTACTCTTGCACCAATTCGGATTGCATGAGTTTTGGGGTCAACATCTTCGAGAGCATCGGCATTATGGACCAAGACTTCAATGAAACCTGACGGGTGCAAGCCCTTTGCTGCTCGAACCTTTCCATAGCCAACTCTAGCCATAGGAGTTCGATATTTCATATTCAAACGCTGCTTGGACTGGTAACCCTTGGGCTTCCTCCATCCGGATCTTGCAAGTCTCTTGTACCTGTACCATTCCTGACGACGGAACTTCGGTTGCTTCTTTGACTGTGATGTGCGCAAAGAAAGTGCTTCCTTGGTAGAATCATCAAGTTCAGGCTTCTGCTTAGCTCGATGAACCTGCTCTTCCTCATCATCCCAATCATCATCATCGAAATCATCGAAATCATCGTCATCGAAATCATCATCTGCATCTTCTTCGATTTCTTCGCTTACATCATCTGCCGCCTCTAAGCGAGCAATCAAATCAGCTTTCTTTCCAGAAACAGCAAGGCCCAATTCCTTCAAGAGTTCCTTGAGTTCAGCAACAGTCATATTTTCATAATCAGACATTTATTTCACCTCACTCCGTACCTGCCTTGCTAGTAATGTAAATACCGTCTTGGAAAACTCTGCGATCTCGGCGACGAATTCTGCAAGCACGCTCAATATTTGCTGCAGTTTGGCCAACCTTCTCAATATCTGCTCCAGAAACGGTCACATCGACCTTATTCTGAACCTCAACCTTGACCTCACTTGGAGACCATGGAAGCGGAGCAACTCGAGGAACTTTCTCACCAAAGAGATTGGTAATCATCATCTTATTTCCTTCGACCTTGATGGTCATTGGAAAGTGAGAATATACTGCTTTTAATCGATAAACAAATCCAGTATCAACACCAGTCATCATGTTTCGAATATGAGCGCCCCATGTTCCTGCAAGAGCCTTTTCCTTTCTGCGTGGCAAGTCGCAATGGACCTCAACGCTATCGCCTGCCTGGCGAATAGTGATTCGGTTATGACGGAATTCTCTGGAAAGAGACGTACCATCCTTAGACACAGTAAGCACATTACTGTCAATATTTGCGTTAACACCATCCGGCACAGGGATGTTGTGAATAATCTGATCGAGTTTTACCATATTTATCACCTCAGAAAATATACGCAAGTAAACGCCCACCAACTCGAGCTTCCTTTGCTTTGTAATGGCTCATTACACCTTGATTAGTTGTCATTAGAAGGACACCGAAATCTTGAGCAGGTAAGAAACGTGATTCCCACTTCTCAAAATCGCTTCTCTTCACAGAGTATCGTGGTTTGATAACGCCACAACGATTGATAGCCCCCAATAATTCAATTCGGAAACTTCCTCCACGGCCGTTTTCAATCTTCTCGAATTCTCCAATGTATCCTCTTTCCTTGATAATATCCAACATGCTTCCAAGAAGCTTGCTTGCAGGGCTGACTGTTACTTCGTAATGGCCTGCCTGTTCTGCATTGTACATACGGACGAATGCGTCGCTTAGGGGGTCGAATTGCATCTCTTTTTCACCTCACTCGTACTTCTTGAATCCCAATTCTGGAGCAGTGTCGCGGAAACATTGTCTGCAAAGACGGAGACCATAACGGCGGACCATGCCTCTCTTTCGACCACAACGGCGACAGCCGTTGGTTCGTCCGATCCTTTCTCCATCATCTCTACCCATTTTCTCACTCCTTCACTATAGTCAAGCCAAATTGCTGGCTGAAAAATTCCATACACTCATCGCGATTAACTCGATGGTTGATTGCGACCCTATGAGCACGCCGACGTCGACGGCTTACCCTATGTCCAGGGCGTTCTAGAACCACGTTAATGTCCATTCCAAAAATCCCAATATCAGGATCATATTTCTGTTGAGGGAAATCTGTGTAATCAGAAATACCAAAAGAAAGATTTCCGGATTGATCGAAATTGTACGATGGAAGAGTATTTTCACGAACCCAAAAAGCATCCTTCAGGAAATTTGCAATTGTATCCTTATCTCGCATAGTGACTTTGCAACCGATTGGAGCGCCTTCCCGAGTACCTATTTCACGATTTGTCTTCTTTGAAATGGTCCTAATTGGTCTAGAACCAGTAACTAATTCAAGCACTTTCTCAGCTGTCTGAAGTCTGTTACCACCCTCACCAACACCGATGTTCACGGTCACCTTAGTAATACGAGGTGAAGTCATGGCATTTGCGTCACTCATGCATCCACCTCCGATGGAATATCATCTGGGCTTGAAATTACCATAACATATTCTTGGATTGTTCCAAAACCTTCTTCGAAACTAACCTCATTGGGCATAGATGATCGCTTAATCTCAACTTCTCGAATTGTAGCAATTTCCCCTACGTGGTTACCGCCAGTTAGGTAGCACTGAGCACCAGGGGATGCTGTGTGAGTTTCAGAAATACTTCCATCGCTTAGATTAATTCTGCATGTGGAACCAGTTGCCCAATCATCTTTGCTGGCATCATCTACAATCATTGTTCTACCATCATGGAAACTCAATTGTGTTCGACCACCCTTCAGGGTAGTCTTTCCGTTCAATCGGCATAACTTGGAACCAGCTTTCTTGGAATCAATAGGATTGTATGAAAGTCGGCCGCGCTTATCGAAAATACAAAGATAAGATTGTTCTCCAACTGTTAGGACGTCAAAGATTCCTACTCCACGATTAATTGATTTGATTTCTTTGCCATCAACCTTGACCAATCCCTTCTGAACAATTTGATTGGCTTCCTTTCGAGTACCAGCAATTCCAAGAATATCCCTAAGGATAATTCCTACAGGCATACAACATTCAATGGAATGCCCACACGGGTCCGGGCGTTGAACCCAAACGCTAGTCTTACGAGGCAATGGCCAACTTCTTGGCATTGCCAATCTCTTCATGTGACTACTTCGACCCATATTATGCACCTCCATTTTCTCTAGAGAGGATCTTTGCCATTCTCTTGCTATCAGAATCATCTAACTTGGTGATTATGACATTAGATGCACGAATAGGGAATGGTTCATCCTTACCATCAGATTTGGTGACCGTAACACCCTCAATATGCAGCATTCCATCAGGGTTTACCTGGATTACAACACCAGTTACCCCAGAAGCTCCACGCTTACCTTGAGTCCTCTTTCCACGATCATCGCTCTTCTCACTATTTGGGAATCCGAAGTCTCCTCGAACTACCTTCACAGTGTCTCCTGCTCTTACAGTAACTGTTCGAACAGTGGAATAACTTCCATCCTCTAAAGACAAGCGAGCACGTACTCTCTTGCGCTGCGCATGAATAGGGGCAGAACCTGCTGCCTTCCTCTGTTTCCTGGGTTGACTGCTTCGTACCATTTTTTCACCTCATACAATTTGCTTTGCTGTTGCAGCTACTCTAGGCCAGCGTTCAGCTGACTCTCTACTAACAGGACCTTTGATATCAGAACCCTTGAGTTCTCCCTTTTCATTGGTTAGAACACATGCGTTATCTTCGAACTGCACCCATGTTCCGTCTGGTCGACGGAATGGTCGACGTTGACGAACTATTACTGCATAATGCACCTTACGTCGCACTTCAGGATTGCCTCTCTTGACGGTGACCTGAATAAGATCCCCTACTCCTCCTGCAGGATAACGACGGTGGACACTGCCCTTCTTGAGTACAGTAATCAGTTGAACCACCTTTGCTCCAGAGTTATCAACACAAAGCATAGTGCCCATGGAAGGGATTGCACGAGTTACCCTGCTAGAAATGCCCTTCATTCAGAATCACCTCTCTCAATAACACAAAATGATACTGTCTTTGATAATGGACGACATTCCATTATGCGTACTCGATCTCCAACCGAAACCTCTCCAATACATGATGGGAGGTGGGCGTTGAAACGATTGGTTCGCTTCTCATATCTCTCATACTTCTTCATAGATCGTATTCTTTGTCTCTCGACAACAATAGAATGATTCATTCCCAAACTGGACACAATGCCTTCAATAATTTGACCTCGAACACGAAGGTTACCATAGAAAGGACAGGTTTCACTGCCATCCCAATCTCCCTCAGGTGCGCTTACATCAACGCCAATATCACGTGGTGTCGCCATTCAATTCATCCTCCAATTCATGTGAATCCTATTCTCAGGGCGCTGTTGAACTCCCTGTCCATCGATGATTTCTGAATCATCAATTGTGAATCGAATAATGGACTTAGAGAGCATCTTATCTCCTTCGGTAGTACGGACAACAATCATGTTTCTAGTCTCATTAACGACTGTTCCTTCAATCCCCAACAAAGTAGAATCTGTAGAACCAACTACATGCAAATTCTTAGCGAGCCAAGGCATTCTAACAACTTCCATCTTAGCGCACCTCCACCGTGTATCCATTTTGCTCAAGAACCTTTGAGGCTCGTTTCTTGTGATCGCCCTGCAACTCAATGGTTCGACCCTTGACGGTTCCACCACTTGCACATTGGCTTTTGAGAATCTTAGCGAGCTTATTGATATCAATAGCAGTATCATCAATGCCTTCAACGATAGTAACCATTTTTCCATACCTCCTTCTATCAGTTCTAATAATTGCTTTCTGTTGCTCCTTTGCAATTTCTTGACAAATACATAATTCATCCGGGAGACCACACAGATTGCAGATACTCGCCATTCGTTCCTACTCCTTCTTCTCGTTCATTTTTGTTAGGAGGCGAGCGATACTTCTCCTAGTCTGTTTGAACTCTCCAGAGTTCTGGACTGACCCGCCCAAAGACTTCTGAGCGCGTAACTGTAGAAGTTCCTCTCTAAGTTCTATGAGGCGCTTTTCGCGAGCCTCATCGCTCATTTCATCTATTTCTCGTGCCCTGAGGTGAGTCATGTTCATTCTTCCTCCTGTGTGGCAACGTTGGCTGTCATTTCAGCCTCAAATTCTACTACTGCATCAACTACAGATTCAACAATTTCATCCTCAGTTGGAACTTCTTCTACCTCTTCCGATTCAGATTCAGTCACTGTAATTTCAAAATCATGGGGAAGAGGATCTAAACCAGATTCTTCTCGAGATTTGATTGAAATTTCACTCGGCAACTTTGTCCCAGCACGCATAATTGCAACAGTGCAACCAATTGTACCGAGTTTCTTCACAGCAACTGCATAACCAACATCCATATTGGTAAGTGCAGTTTCTCCACAATACTTGATGTGACCAGATTGGAACTTCTGAGTTCGATGACGAGCACCACTCAATTTTCCAGATAAGACGATTAGACAACCACGAGCTCCGGCAGCCATCACATTCATTGCAGTACTATTTCCTGCACGACGGAAGAACCACCCTCTCTCGAGAGAAGAAGCTAAGCGGCTAGCCATTACTTGAGCATTAAGACGAGGTTCCTCGACTGCTTGAACATCCAACTTAGGTTGATAGAGATTGAAATCTTCTTCAAGACGGCGAGATAATTCATTGATTATTCTGCCACGAGTTCCAATTACTCGGCCAACATGTTCTGCCTGAAGCATAATCATCTCACCATCTGGAGTGCGAGTGAAACTCAATCCGCCAAAACCAGCATCCTTGATTTCCTCAAGTAAGAATTCTTTGACCAACTGCCTCTCGACATTTCTATTGATGAAAGTACGGACAATGTTTTCTTTGCTATTTTTCGCCATAATCAATCACCTCAGAAGAGATCCTCGTCTCCATCTTCACCCCAATCGTCATCTCCTTCTCTTGCTTCAAGGAAGACCTCAAGATTCACTTGATAGTGATTATTGGGGGTTGCACGGCCTCGAGCACGAGGACGGAAAGCACGCCTTACTTGTCCTCTATGAGCAGCAAGATGTGTAATGACCATCTCATCGATATCATCTATCTCACCCTCATAGCGGTGACGAGCGTTCTCCATTGCAGAACGAATCAGTTGGATAAATGCCAATGAAGCCTTAACCGGGAACCGGCCAGGACCCATCTTTCCTTTTCGATGTCCAGCCATAGTGTTTCCACCCTTTCCTTTGCGTGAACGACGAACATACGGAATCGCACGAGCTTGACGACGAATATGATGCTCGCTTCTTCTCTTGTATTTGTCAGGATTCTCAGGATCCTCGATCCATCCATCTGCTTTGATAACTTGCTCAAGATAATCAATTGCGGAACCAGCAGTCTTGCCTCTCAAGAATCTACAGATTTGATAGCAATGCTTGTGATGAATATCAAGATTAACTGCACGAGCAGTGGTTAGACTGTGATAGCCATCGGTTCCACTCAACAACTGAGTGTACCCGCTTCTTGGCTTATTTGAGTCTCTTGATGCCATCTTTTCCACCTCACTTTAGAGCCACATGCTTCGACGAACGTGTTGCACCTACACCTGGACCAGTATGCGTAACTGAGCGACGAGTAGGGGCAAATTCACCCAATGCATGGCCAATCATTTGCTCTTTCAATTCAATTTCCACAAACTTTTGGCCGTTGTGAATTGCTACTGTCTTACCAACCATCTTTGGAAGAATATACATGCTACGGCAATGAGTTCGAACTACACCTTCAGATTCTGAAAGACGATCATATAGATGACGTTGAGCTCTAGAAAGTCCCTTATCGAGAGTTCTTCTAACTCTGGAAGGAACCAAAGAAGCAACAGAAACCTCATCGGGATTTTCTTCAGAAGCAACCAATGGCAAATTCTTGAGTTCATCTATGGTATAACCACGGTAAAGGAACTCACGCTCACGACGACCCGCTAGTTTGGAACGTCTCTTCCTAGCCTGACGGCGAGCAATCTTAGGTGTGCGGAACATCTTCTTCTTACGTCGCGCCATAAATCATGCCTCCTTTGACTTCGATCTTCCACGACCAGTTCTTCGTGGAGCAATATGACCTACCTTCTGACCAGGAGGTGCATGTCGAGAAACTGAATTCGGACCGTGAACAGCTTGATGATTTCCTCCACCATGAGGGTGATCCACAGGATTCATTGCTACTCCAGAAACTGAAGGGTACAACTTACCACGAGCTTTAGCACGATAATGAGCGGATCCTGCCTTCATCATTGGCTTGTCTGTTCTACCATGGCCGCCTAGAACACCAATTGTAGCTCTGCACCCAGAATTAAGTTCCTTAAG
>MDTC01150325.1_pt1 | contig 10442 bp, 6 predicted proteins | sample 811181 | NCBI WGS metagenome assembly MDTC01 (sample SAMN05326644, study PRJNA326480) | marine metagenome | isolation source: seawater | place: Pacific Ocean: North | collected 2011
GACTAAGGCCTTTTTCTATCATTCTTGCAATTGGATTATCTGAAGATTTGCAATGCTCTTTAGCTTCCCTTAATTCTCCTTTGGATACATAGTCATTGATTTTTTGCATAAATCCTTTTTCGCCCTTTAGTGCTCTTTGAACAGCCATAAAACGTTCAATAAATACATAAACTGCAATAAAAGAAAATAAGAAAAGTAAAGACATTACAATTAAGCTAGTTGCACTGTAAGTTCCAGTAACAGAATCATATCCCCAAATTAGTTGCCACATTGAAATTTGTTCAGTATCAATTAAAGCTGCAGAATCTTCAATGATTTCTGTAGTGGATTCCTGAATGTTAAAAAACATTGGTAAAAAATTCATATTCATTTTAATAGGTTTTTTGTGAAAATAATACTTTTTACAAGCTTATAAATAGGCTTGTAATAATAGAAATGAACCAGCGCCTGTTAAGTACCCAACTAATGCAAGCCATGCGATATTTCTAAAGTACCAGAAAAAGGATATTTTTTCCATTCCCATTGCCACTACACCCGCAGCAGATCCTATGATTAACATACTTCCACCAGTACCAGCAGAATAGGCGATAAAATGCCAAGTAGAGTTATCAAGAGGAAGATCAAACATACCCATACTTGCAGCAACCAATGGGACATTGTCGATGACTGCAGATCCAGCACCTAGTAGCAAAACAAAAAGATCAATTTGCATAAATTCTTGAACATCTTTACCCAGATTGAAAATGGTTCCAAGTGATTCTAAACCAGCTACGGTCATTAAAATTCCTAAAAAGAATAAAATTGAAGGCATTTCTATTTTAGATAATGCTCTGAACACTGGACTGGTTGCATGTGCACCTTCAGTGGCTTCACTAAGTTGAGACATTTTGAATTGTCTTGAACTTATCAATTCTGCTACAAGAGTAACAATTGAAAGCGATAGCATCATACCAACATATGGTGGTAAATGAGTAATGGTTTTAAAAATAGGAACAAATACAATTGATGCTAAACCTAAGTAAAGCATTAAAGGGCCTTTGCTGTTCTCATTAGTTTCCTTTTCAGGAGCATTAAAAGTAGATTTGAATGGCTTTAAAAAACTTGCAATAGTAGTTGGTACCACCATACATATAAATGAAGGAATAATTAATAATTTAATAAGTTGCAATGTAGAAACCTTTTCACCCATCCACAACATGGTAGTAGTGACATCTCCAATTGGGGACCAAGCACCACCTGCATTAGCTGCAATTATAATCATACCTGCAAACCAAATTCTTTCTTTATTGTCAACAACAAGCTTTCTCAAAATTGTAATTAAGACTATAGTGGCAGTTAAGTTATCAATGATAGCAGATAATATAAAGGCAAGGATACACATGATCCAGAGTAGCTTACTTTTTTTATTGGTTTGAATAAATCTTTTAATTGTAGAGAAACCATTGAAGTGATCGATAATTTCAACAATAGTCATGGCCCCAACCAAGAAAATTAAAATTTCACATGTTTTTCCAAAATGATGAAGTAGGGTTTTTTCAAACCACATCATTTTTGATTCTTGATGATGCTCGGCATGGTGAGGAAGGTCAGCAAAATTAGTTAGTATTTGGTGTTTGTCAGAGTCAAACCATGAGGTAATATCTGGTAAACCCAGAGCTATACATGCCCAAACCAATGCCATCATTAGTAATGCTGGAACAAGTTTATCTATTTTGATCGAGTGCTCCAGTGTTATGGCTAGGTAGCCTAAGATAAAAATAACAACGATTATAGTTTCCAATTTGTAGTGGTATTAAATTAATTGTTTCAAAGCAATTTCAAAAGCTGTTTTAGCAATTTTTGTTTTTGAATTGTTTTTTTTATAAGTTCTAACAAGAGCATCTCTTATAATGCTAGAAGTATCGTTAAAGATTTCGCCATCTTCTATTTTATCAAGGTCATTTCCCATTAAGTATCCAAATACTCTTGCCATACCACAATTGGAGATGAAGTCAGGAATTACACTTATCTTTTCATCGGTATAATCTGCTATTGGTCCAAAAAATATCCCTGGGTCTGCAAATGGAACGTTTGCACCAGCAGCAATAACTTCAATTCCAGTATTTATCATTCTATCAACTTGATCTTGAGTAATTAGTCTTGATGCAGCACATGGAATAAAAACTTCAGCCTGGATATCCCATATTTTATGATTTACTTCATCAAATGAGAGCATGTTAGGACTGTTCAAAGCATTACCATCTTTGTTAATAAATAAAGTTTTTATTTCATCAAAAGAAAATCCATTGGTATTGATTAGTCCTCCAACTCTGTCTATAATTCCGACAATTTTAGCACCATCTTGAGCTAAATAATACGCTGCAGCAGATCCAACGTTCCCCCAACCTTGAACAATTACTCTTTTGCCTTCTAGTTCTCCACCATAAATTTCATAATAGTGCTTTACAGATTCAGCAACACCATATCCAGTGATCATGTCTGCAACAACGAATTTTTTAGAAACATCCGGTGAAAATTTTTCATCTTCAATTGCCTTAAGAACTCCTTGTCTTAATTGACCAATTCTATTAATTTTTTGTGCCTCTCTAGGTTGAAAATGACCATTGAAAACTCCTTCTTGAGGATGCCATACTCCGCAGTCTTCTGTAATTGGTATTACTTCATGTATTTCGTCAACATTTAAATCACCACCAGTTCCATAGTAATGTTTTAGTAATGGTGTTACTGCCTCGTACCATCTTTTTAATACTCCAGCTTTTCTTGGATCATTGGGGTCAAAATTTATTCCTGATTTCGCTCCGCCGATTGGTGGGCCTGAAACAGTGAACTTGACCTCCATGGTTTTAGCCAATGAAGTCACTTCATGTTGGTCCAATCCAACTCTCATTCTGGTACCTCCTCCTGCTGCTCCTCCTCTTAGAGAGTTAATAACCACCCAGCCTTTTGCTTCAGTTTCAGCATCTTGCCATTGAAAAATAATTTCAGGATGTTTATTTTCGAATTTTTCTAGTAGATTTTTCATTGTAAAATTTAAAGTTCCAAAAGTATAAAAAAGAAGGTATGGTTGTATATCTAATTTTTAACACTTTCAAAAGTTTTTCGGATTAAATACTATTCCTGATTTTAAATCTTTTTTTGCTCCAGTGACAGAACAGAGTGTATTTACTTGGTTATTTAATTTTAAAAGTCCTAAAAATGCAAAAATTATTGCCTCTTTGTAATCAATAGTCGCTTTTTCAGGCAATACTACTTTGATTTTCATTGATTTTAAAGTTTGTATCCAAAAACTATTAAAAGCACCTCCACCAGTAATCAATAACTTATTTTTTTCCTTGGACTCAATTAATTTTTTAATATTTTCACATAGAAGGATACCAGCGGTATGTAATTGGTCATTTATTGAAATATTATGCTTTTTAAGTATTGGTTCATACCAGCTAAAATAATCTTCAATCCCTAGCGATTTCGGAAAAGTTTGTTGGTAATAAATACAATTTCGTAATTCATTAAAAAGTGGTTCATTGAATTCACCACCCATAGCAAGATTTCCATTTTCATCCATTGTGTGACCTAATTTCCTAGACAATCTATTGCTATTAATATTTGCAAAATCAATATCTCCTGCAATTCTTTTCTTATTGCTGTCATATGATATATTAGCTATTCCACCTATATTAAGACAGTATTCATAGTCATTAAATAAAAATAAATCTCCAATAGGAACCAAAGGAGCACCCTGTCCTCCATGTGCAACATCCAATGATCTGAAATCAGAAACACTTGTGATATTTGTAATAATACTTATTTCTTTTCCACATCCAATTTGATAAGTAAAGCCTTTTTTTGGTTGGTGATAAACGGTATGACCATGAGATGAAATTAGATTTATTTCCTTTTTATTAATTTTATTTTCTTTTATAAAGTCATTGATTTTTGAGCCAATAAATTGACCAAATTTAATATTAAGTTCAATGAGATTTAATCCTTGTAAAATGGAAGCTTCAGACAACTTTTTTAACCAACTTTTATTGTAGGAATAGGTTTTAGCAAATTTTAATTGATAAGACCATTTTTTGTCTTTAATGATTTGAACATAAACTATATCTAAACCGTCAAGAGATGTTCCTGACATCACGCCAATAGTGTTGTAAATAATCATGAAATAACTTAACAAATTACACTTAATACAATATATGATTAATTTTATACTTTTGCAGCCAAATTATTAGATTATGAATTTTGAATTATCAGAAGAACACCTTGCAGTTAGAGATGCGGCAAGAGATTTTGCAATCAATGAATGCAAACCTGGAGTAATTGCTAGAGACAGAGACCAAGTTGTAGGTCACGAACAGTTGAAGCATCTAGGAGAATTGGGTTTTATGGGCATGATGGTTGATCCAAAGTATGGCGGAAGTGGAATGGATACACTAAGTTATGTTTTAGCCATGGAAGAAATTTCCAAAATTGATGCTTCTATTTCAGTTGCAATGTCAGTAAATAACAGTTTAGTTTGCTGGGGATTAGAAAAATTTGGGAGTGAAGAACAAAAACAAAAATATTTAGTTCCACTTGCCACTGGTGAAAAAATTGGAGCTTTTTGTCTTTCAGAACCTGAAGCTGGTTCGGATGCTACATCACAAAGAACAACTGCTATTGATAAAGGAGACCACTATCTTTTAAATGGAACTAAAAATTGGATAACCAATGGAAGTACTGCCTCCATTTATTTAGTAATAGCTCAAACAGATGTTGAAAAAGGCCATCGTGGAATCAATGTTTTTATAGTTGAAAAAGGGTGGGCTGGTTTTGACATTAGCGCTAAGGAAGATAAATTAGGAATCAGAGGAAGTGATACCCATACTTTAGTGTTTACAGATGTGAAAGTGCCTAAAGAAAATAGATTAGGTGAAGATGGTTTTGGGTTTAAATTTGCAATGAAGGTTTTAGAAGGTGGTAGAATTGGAATTGCTGCACAAGCATTAGGAATTGCTGCTGGAGCCTATGATTTGGCTCTTGCATACTCTAAGGAAAGAGAAACATTTGGTAAACCAATCAATCAACACCAAGCCATTCAGTTTAAGTTAGCTGATATGTTTGTAGATGTAGAGAATGCTCGGAATTTGGTTCATAAGGCAGCATGGCACAAAGACAATGGAATGGATTACAGCATTTCAGGTGCTATGGCTAAGTTGCATGCCTCTGAAGTTGCTATGAGAACAACTATTGAAGCTGTTCAAATTCATGGAGGCTATGGATACGTTAAAGAGTATCATGTTGAACGTTTAATGAGAGATGCAAAAATCACTCAAATATATGAGGGTACATCAGAAATTCAGCGCATTGTCATAGCAAGAAGTGTCATTAAGGATTAATTTTAACCACAAATCATTAATAAAAAAGGGAGCAATTGCTCCCTTTTTTGTTTGTTGTAATAATTTTTAAGGTTCTTATTTGAAAACCCCCATGCCTGTAGGACTACCTATTCTATCCATAGCACATCTGAATCCTATGGTAGAGTTAGATCTATCCTCTTCAAGGAATCTTCTAGTTCCAGGATTCAAGTAGTAAGCTCTGTCTTTCCAAGAAGCGCCTTTAAATACTCTTGACTTATCTGAAATCAAACTAGTTGGTTCAGCAGCAGCATTCTTGAGTGATTTATCTTTGCCTCTTCTATACATAGTGAAATCTTCATTTTTAGTTCCTGAGTTAAACTGTGCAATAACACTTGCACTTGTAGGATCACCAGGGTGATTTAGAGAAGATTTTAAATCCCCATCTAAATAATCAATATTGTCAGCGATTCTATAGTTAGTTCTTTTAAGATTTTCCTCAGCGGTAACCTCTCGCATTTTAACATTTCCGGGGGTATTTATGATATAATCAGCCATTCCAGATCTCAGCATTGAACTAATTTGAATTTGATAACCAGGTAAATCAGTATTCTGTGCAGCTAGTAAATCAAAATCGTCAAATATTACATCAAAAATTTCTTGTATTTTAAGTGAAGCTTCAACAATTTGCTTATTCTTTAATAGTTTTTTTGCAGCTAAAACATTAGAATCAATTGCAGCTAATAATGATTTTTCAATATCATCACCAGAAAGTCTATCTTTTGGAGAGTATCCATATTGTCTGTCAGCTTTTCCTTGTCTTTCAGCTTTGAACTCAACTAAATATTGTTCGATACCAGCAATGTCATAAATTGTAGCATCGTACTTTTCGTCAACAGAACCAGAAGCATTAAGAACTTTAGTTTTAAAAACATTTCCTCTAAATGGTCTAAATTCACCCGCATCTTCAGATGTAAGTGGTCGATAAACGTCCATTACCCATTCACTTACGTTTCCAGCCATATTATAAAGGCCGTAGTCATTCGGAAAATAAGATATTACAGGAGCTGTAATATCTGCATTGTCATTTAACCATCCGGAAACACCCATGTAATCACCTCTTCCTCTAACAAAGTTAGCTAGCATTTCACCTTGGAAGTTTTCTTGAGGATTTCTTACCCAGTGCCCATCCCATGGATATAACCTTTTTTCTATTACTCTTTCGTCAATAGTATTACCAATTAAGCCATAAGCGGCAAATTCCCATTCAGCTTCTGTAGGAAGACGGTATCTTGGAAGAAGAATTCCATCTTCCATCTTTACGTTTCTTGTAGCCATGTCTTTGGGAGAGAATTTTTGAGTAGCAGGATCATATCCACCCTTTGTAGGATCGTAATCTCCGATTTGACCCCTTGGGTTTAGTCCTTGTTCGTATTGTCCCGCAAGGTAAGCATCAGTTTCAAAAGGTTCGTTTTGTTGATTTGGATTAGAAAGTAAAATTCCTTCTCTTATTAGGATAAATTCATTAACACGATCTGTTCTCCAAGCGCAAAAGTCACTAGCTTGTATCCAATTTACACCAACAACTGGATAATCTCTGTAAGCGGGATGTCTAAGATAATATTCAACATATTTCTCATTAAAACTCAGTTTTTCTCTCCATGCAAGAGTATCTGGAAGCGCTTTTTTGTATATCATGGGGAAGTCAGTATATGTTCTTCCGGTCCAGTAAAGGTATTCACACCAGTGAAAATTCGATATTTCGGTTTCATCCATGTAGAATGAAGATACTGTTACTTTTCTGGGAACGTTGTGGTTCTCAAAAGTTACATCTTGTTCGATTCTTCCCATTGTAAATGATCCACCTTCAATTAAGATAAGTCCAGGTCCAGTTTCTTGTTCTGCGTATGGTATTTTTTGGAAACCACCATTTTTTGGGTTATTGTAATCCCATCCAGTAATACTGGAGGTCTCATATTCTGTACAGCTTGTAAAAGCAACGAAAGCAAAAAATGAAAGTATGTAATAAATATTATTTCTCATTATTAAATATTTATGAACCGCTCTATACGATAATAATTTTAGTAAAGTTACAAATTTAGGCAATTTTTTAGAAAGAAGGACAACTTATTGACGCAGAAGTTTTCTTTTTTTCTTTGGCCATAAAGTTTATCTGTAAGGAAATTTCGTGAGATCCAGATGTAGCCATCGACAAACTAGACACTGTTAAATCGTAACTATATCCAATTTTTACTAATCCCATTTCTATTCCTGCAAGTAAAATTATTGCATCTTTATATCGGTACCAAATTCCTCCTACATAGGATCCTTTTTGTACATATAATCCAGTGTTTATCTGTTGGTTGTCACCCTGTTTTCTGAATAATAAATTAGGAGATATAGTGATATTATCATCATTTAATAATGAAGCGTTTTTATTAATTGGAATGTGAAAACCCATGTGAGCAGTGTACTTTGTGTATAATGGGCTATCGTTATTTGATACCAGTGACTCATCTGGCTGAGTGAGGTGATGAGCAGCGAAACCAGCATAAAATTTTTCGCTAAAACCTAAAACACCTGCAGATAAATCAAATCCTTGTACGGAGTTTCCAGCTGGCATATCCCCAGTTTGAAATACAAATCCTCTTACAGGATCAATCATATCTCCAAAAGTCAGTACGCTCCAATCTAATTTTTTTTGCCAAAAAGCACCTTCAAAACCAGCTCTTACAGAGAACTTTCGGGTTAATTTTAATTGATAAGCATACATTGCACTAATTCTGTTGCTTTGTAAAGAAGAAGCCATTTTATCAGTAACAAACATTAGTCCTATTCCACCATGCAGAGCGTCCACTTGTTGGTCATAGGAGAAAGATGAAGTAACAAATGTTCCAGGAATTCCAGGCCATTGATTTCTGTAATTTAATGTTGATCTGGGGGCCATGTGAGTTCCAGCAAAAGCAGGATTTAAATGTAAAGGATTGGCATAAAACTGAGTAAATTCTGCGTCTTGTGATAAGACTTTGGGAGAGTAAGCTAAAAAAATCATAATTGTAAGTGCATAAATCACTCTACTGTATAATTTATATGAATTATTTAACATCGACTCGAAATATTTTTCAATTATACAAAAAATCAATTATTAGTTGATATACAATGTGTAGCTAATACAATAATACTTTTAATTTTGAGTTTTAAATGAGTAATTATTCAATGAGTTTTATCAAGCATTTATTTATATTTTTCTTTTTTTTAATTTCAATTTCTTTTTTTGCTCAAAAGACAATTGATATAAATCTCTCAATTGAATATTCTAATGTTTCAAATGCTGACAATTATTTTCTTTTTCAGCCAGTGAATGGATATTTTGATTTTACACATAATATGCCTGTTTTACAACACAAAATTCCATATAATTACAGAGTTTTAAAATTTGAATTTAAAGAAGAAAAGCTTGATGATTCTAAGTTGGCTTATTACGAAAAAAATAATTTCTCTAAAGAATATGAAATACAGACTCGAATCCAAGAACAAAATTTAAAAAATAAAAACAAGCTGCTTTTAATTTCTTGTTTGAGAAAAAAGGAAGGTCAAATATTTCAACTCAAAAGTTTTAACATTCGTCTTGAGATCAGCTCAGATTTTAGTCAAAGCACCAAAAGAAGTAATTTTAAATCATCTTCTTATTTAGGAGATAATACCAACTGGTTCAAGTTGAGAAACTTTAATGATGGAATACACAAAATAAGTTATAATTTTCTTCTTAATAATTCTATTATTTCAAGTGATATTCCAAGTGATAACATTCATTTGTTTTCAAATAATGTGGGCTTACTTGGTACAGTCAATAATAATGAAAGACCTGATGATATTATTCAACAATCTGTATTTGTCAATGATGGAGGTGATGGTATTTTTTCTCAAGGAGATTACTTGCTTTTTTACTTAAAATCTCCTAACAGAGTGGAGTGGAGTGGGGATAATATGGTTCATATTAATCATCATTATTCTGATTCTGCTTATTTCTTTTTAAATATTAGTTCAAATAAGTCTGTAAATCATTTAGACAGTATTAATCACCTTTCTCAAAATTACTCACAAACTATATCTTCTTTTTTAGATTTTAAATATTTAGAAAACGATCAAATTAATTTACTCAAATCTGGATCACAGTGGCTGGGTGATATTTATGACTTGAATTATTCTTATGATTACCCTTTTGTTTTTAACAATATTGGAGATTCATCAAACGTGAAAGTAAAACTAGTTAGTAAGTCCAGTTTTTCTACTGCTTATTTTAATTTATCATTATTTGGTCAATCAGAAAATATCCCCATTACTTCCTCTGGAAGTAGTTATTATTCTCCCGTTGGAAAGGCAGTTGTTCAAGACTTTAATTTTCTTAATAATCCCAATGAAGTCTTTTCGGTGAATATTGAATATGATAACAATGGCGCACCATCTTCAAAAGGTTATTTAGACTACATTGAGGTAAATTGCAAAAGAGGCCTAATTGTAGATAACCAACAATTTGATTTTCATATAAAACTTGGAGATGTGCCAAAATGGGCCAAAATAACTCTTTCAAATGCAGCTGCAGTAGATATGATATGGGATATCACAGATTTGGCTGATGTTAAAAAAATAGAATTTCAAAAAATTGGTAGTGAGCTTTTTTTTATTAGCAATATTGATGCCAATAAACATTTTATAGCTATTGAGGGTAATAGTTTTCAGTCACCTGATCCAGTCAAAAATATTCCTTTCCAAAATTTACATTCCTTTTCTTCCCCAGATATGGTTATTGTCACTCCAATTGAGTTTAAAAATTCTGCTGATGAATTAAAGTCACTACACCTACAAGAAGGTTTGGATGTAATGGTGGTAACGGATGAAGAAATTTACAATGAATTTTCTGGAGGAATTCCAGATGCAACAGCAATAAAACAATTTTTAAGAATGTTTTATTCCAGAGAAAATGGTAATCCTGCTACCATTCCAAAGTATTGTCTATTAATTGGAGATGGTACTTATGACAACAAAAATAAGCTAGGTCATGGCAATAATTTATTACCAGTTTTTGAATCATATGAGTCTTTAAGCTTA
>MDTC01225931.1_pt1 | contig 10442 bp, 11 predicted proteins | sample 811181 | NCBI WGS metagenome assembly MDTC01 (sample SAMN05326644, study PRJNA326480) | marine metagenome | isolation source: seawater | place: Pacific Ocean: North | collected 2011
TAGAGGTGAAGGGTACTAATTTAGCAGCAGGTGTCCCTCAATCATTTACGATTAACAGTAATGAAACGCTAGAAGCCTTACAGGAGGCACTTCAAGGTATTGTAGCTGCTGTCAAGACTGCTCTCGAAAACACACCTCCTGAGCTTGGAGCAGATATTCACGAGAGAGGTATGGTGCTTACAGGTGGTGGTGCGCTTCTAAAAGACCTTGATATGCTCATCAAAGAGGAAACGGGAATGAATGTTGTCGTGGCAGAGGATCCTCTTAGTTGTGTAGCACGAGGTGGCGGTAAAGTTTTAGAGATAATTGATGAGAAAGGGGTAGAATTTCTCTCAATGGATTAGTCAGTGTCTACAACATTATTCAAGCACAGTGTAACTAACTTTTATCTTCTCTTATTTTTTATAGGTCTATCCGTTAGTTCAGTTGTACTAGACATTAGGTACTCTAATTCTAACTATATACGAATTATAATTAATGATTTTTTGATAACACCTATTCAATACCTAGCGAGCACTCCATCAACATTTTTCTCAAAATTTGTCGAAGAAAAGAAAACCGTTGAGCAACTAAAGCAAAAAATAGAAGAGCTTGAAAAGCAAAATACTGCCATGAAAATAAATCTTCAAAGAATTGATGTTCTAGAAAATGAGGTATCCAGACTCAGATCAATAAAAAAACAAATGGATAATAATTTGAAAAATATTAAAATTGCACAAATCACTCAAAAGGATGTCATTCCAAACAAAAAATCAGTTCAAATAAACGTAGGTTCAAATTACAAAACTAAAGTCGGGCAAACGGTGATGGGAGTAAATGGTCTTCTAGGACAGGTAGTCGAAGTTAATGTTTACTCTAGTAAAGTTTTACTCATCACAGATAATGATAGCAATGTCCCTGCGAAGATTGCACGGACAGGCCAACAGATCATAATAAAAGGTAGGTCACAGGATAACTTGCTAGAAGTTTCATTTCTCCCTAGTGACAGTGAAGTAGAGTCTGGTGATCTTATAATCACATCTGGGCAGGCAAATAGATTTATACCCTCATTGAAAATTGGTAGAGTGGTCGAAGTTATAAGAAATGAGGGTGAGCGATTCAGCCAGGTGATTATAAAACCATTAGAGGATGCTGATAAAGTCTCTGAGGTAATTCTGTCTGCAGATGAGAGGTGATAGTATTACATGCTGATAATTCTTATTACCATCATTCTTGGCCTTTTTATATCCCTTATTACTCTTCCCCTTGGGTACTATGCACCTGAATGGATGCTTTTAGTCATTACTTATTGGGCAATTGCACTTCCCTCAAATAATAAACTCTTTCTAGCTTTTTTAATTGGAATTATCGTCGACATTGTATATGGTCAGGTTCTAGGGATCTCCTCACTTTTTTATGTATTACTGATATATATTATTCTACGACTCTATAATTCTCTTAGGTATATGACGATCGCACAGCAAGCGGTGGTACTCTTTATATTTATTTTCTTAAAACAGCATTTGCTGGTTTGGGCATATTTTATAATTGACCGAAATATTGATTATCAAGCTTTGCTAGTTGGATCAATAGTCAGCGCTTCTATTTGGCCAATTATTTATTATGCTCTCAGGTTTATAAGAAGAAAGTTTAATATAGGCGGCATTAACTAGAAAAATGCTATCTAGAGCACTCCCTACTTCCTCAAAAATCACATTACATAAGACACATGACGGATATGAGATCAGGGATAACGAAAAAAATATGAAAATGTCACTATCCTTTGATGATTACAGCAAGATCATACTAGATAATAAAAAACATCAACTTAATAAAATATTTAAAGGAAATAATTTAAGCATTTTAGACTGCACCGGCGGCTTTGCGAGAGATGCAGCGATCTTAGCATCTCCAGGAAATAGTGTAACACTAATTGAACGAAACCCTCTGATTATGTCTTTACTAGTCGATGCTAGAGAGAAAATTAAAAGTGATGATATTCAATATATTTTTAGCAGAATAAAAATTAGATTTGGAAATTGTATAGAATTTATAAGGAATACGAACAAGCATTTCGACTATGTATATTTTGATTTCATGTTCAACATAAATAAAAGTGCTCTGCCCTCAAAAAATGAACAATTTTTAAGGAAAATAGTTAAAAATGATATAAATGAGAATGTAGATATTATTCATGAAACCATTCAACGTGTAAGGAGTAAAATAATAATTAAAGAGCACATTTCCTCAAATGACTATCATAATTTTGATATTATAAACACATACAAGGGTAAAACAGTCAAATATCACTTATTAGAAGGGAAAAGTGGATATAGAGAGATATATAAGTAGTAAAAAGAATGTAAGAGTCTTAAAACTAGTGGATGATGGTGATTTCTTAAAAGAATTGGACTCATGTTTTTGCGAGAGTATAGACTCGCTAGACGACTATAAAAAAAATGTCTTTTCTGATGATGGGCTAGTAGTTATAATCACAGATCTTGAAAGCTTGACTAATTCAGATTTTTTCAAAAAAAATTATGGTTTACAAAATATAATGTTACTCATTGCAAATGATGATAAGTTCAAGGAAAACGTTACTAAATATTTGAATATGTTCTTTGGTTATGGGTATAAGTATTTCGGACCATCAAGCAACAAAAAAGTACAAGTTTTCATTTATGATATAGCTGATTATAAAGATAACCCTGATTGGTTGAATAACGAAAACTGGGCTAATCCAGAGCTGTGGGAGAAATAGAATATGAAAGATGTAATTACTGATGTTATCTCAAAAGGGATCGAATTTGATGATTTATCAGTGGAGGGATCAGAGTCTAAATACACTGTCAGCATAATAAGTGATGTTTTCGAAGGTAAATCAACTATTCAAAGACATAAAATGATATATGCATTATTAGATGAATACATAAAAACAGGCGAGATTCATGCTTTAACCATTAAAGCGTTGACACTCGATGAATCAAAAAACTAAGATCTGGAGGAAAAGAAAGATAATCCATATCGATATGGATAGTTTTTTTGCGTCAGTTGAAATCAGAGACAATCCCAATCTACGGAATAAGCCTGTTGCAGTGGGCGGGAAACCAAATGAGAGAGGAGTTCTAACGACATGTAATTATCTGGCGCGTAAGTTTGGACTTCACTCAGCAATGTCATCAAAAACAGCTATTCATTTATGCAAAGAGCTTATTATTCTCCCAGTTGATATTACAAAGTATAGAAAAATATCAAAAGAAATTTTTAAAATTTTTAAATGTTATACGAGAAAAATTGAGCCTGTGTCAATTGATGAAGCTTTTCTAGATGTATCAGAGTCTAGGTACTGTCAGGGGGATCCTGAGGAAATGGCAAGACAAATTAGATCATGCATAAAAATTGATTTTGGTATAACTGCATCTGCAGGCATCTCTTCAAACAAATTGATTGCTAAAATTTGTTCTGACTGGAAAAAGCCTGACAACCAATTCTCAATTTGCGATGATGAAATTGAAAACTTTATTAAAATAGTGAATTTGAAGTCCATACCTGGAATAGGGAAAGTAAACTACAAGAAATGTAACGATTTAAATATGAAAAGTTGTAGTGATATGCAGAAAATGTCCAAAGATGAATTGAATAAAGTATTTGGATCGTATGGATATACGTTATTCGATCTAGTGAGGGGTATAGACAACAGGGAAATAGAGACCAATAGAATAAGAAAAAGTATAAGTGTTGAAGACACATTTCTTCATGATTTGAATGATACTAATGCATGTAAACAACAGCTATCAATTTTATACACCAAGCTTATCAAAAGATGTAAATCATCCAACGTTAGTTCTAGCGAGGTCAGAGAAATATTTCTAAAAATAAAGTTTAATGATTTTGAGATAATAACTAGACAAAAGAAAAGTTTAAACATAGAACTAAATGAGTTTAAAAATCTGTTCGACTCTAATATAGTGAAAATCATTAAGCCTATTAGACTGCTTGGAATAGGATTTAGACTGAATGATAAGAAAGAGGAGTCATCACAGTATGATATTTTCAATAGATAATTTTACTTATATCTATTAAACTATGAAGTGAATGCATTCTAGGGGTTAGAAATATGAAATTTGAGACAATAGCAATACATGGCGGATATTCACCTGAACCAACAACAAAATCTGTTGCGGTGCCAATCTACCAAACGACATCATACTCATTTGACGATACTCAACATGGAGCAGATTTATTTGATCTCAAAGTAGCGGGTAATATCTACACTCGAATAATGAATCCAACCTCTGATGTTTTGGAAAAAAGAGTTGCGGCTATGGAAGGGGGGATCGGGGCATTAGCATTAGCTTCCGGCTCAGCAGCTACTACTTACGCGATTATGACTATCTGCGAGGCTGGAGATAACATTGTGAGTACAAGTACTCTCTATGGTGGAACATATACATTATTTGCTCACCAGCTACCTAGATTTGGGGTTGACGTAAAGTTTGGAGATCATGATGATATTCCAAGTCTTGAAAAACTAATAGACAAAAAGACTAAAGCAATTTTCTGCGAATCTATTGGTAATCCAGCAGCAAATGTTGTTGATGTTCCTGAAATAGCAAAGGTCGCACATAAACATAACATACCTTTAATTGTAGATAATACTGTACCCTCGCCATATTTATTTAGGCCCATCGAACATGGCGCTGATATAGTTGTTCACTCTCTAACGAAATATATGGGAGGACATGGAACAACAATAGGTGGAATAATCGTAGATTCTGGAAAATTTCCATGGGCGCAACATAAAACTAAATTTAAAAGGCTTAATACACCCGATATGTCTTATCATGGCGTTGTTTTCACAGAAGCAATGGGCGATGCAGCGTTTATAGGAGCGGCAAGAGTTGTGCCACTCAGAAATATGGGAGCCGCGATATCCCCATTTAACAGTTTTCTGATACTACAAGGAATCGAATCTCTACATGTAAGAATGGATAGACATTGTGAAAATGCTACAAAAGTTGCAAAGTTTTTGGAAAATCATAAGTGTGTAACATGGGTGAATTATCCTGGCCTAGAATCTCATAAAGAATACAAACTAACGAAAAAATTAATGAATGGAAGGGCATCGAGCGTTCTAAGTTTTGGTATCAAAGGTGGTATGAAAAAAGGTGGAGTATTTATTGATAATCTTAAGCTAATTACAAGACTAGTTAATATCGGTGATGCTAAATCTCTAGCATGCCATCCTGCTAGTACTACTCATAGACAGTTGTCGAAAAAAGAGTTGAAAGCTGCAGGTGTGCCTGAAGATCTAGTAAGACTTTCAATTGGTCTAGAGAATATTGACGACATATTAGAGGATTTAGATAAAGCTCTCAAAGCATCGCAAAAGTAATTATTTTTTAACGTATATCTTATTTCCAGATGCTGCAAACTGATCTGATTTTTCTTTCATACCTTTTTCAACAGCAATTTTGATATCTTTAATGTTATGCTTAGATGCATAGTCTCGAATATCTTGAGTAATCTTCATTGAACAAAAATTTGGTCCACACATTGAACAAAAATGTGCGGACTTCGCACTTTCTTGAGGAAGTGTCTCATCATGAAATTCTTTTGCTTTGTAGGGGTCTAATGATAAATTGAATTGATCCAACCACCTAAATTCGAATCTTGCTTTTGATAACTCATTGTCTCTCTCGACAGCAAAATTATGACCTTTAGAAATATCAGATGCATGTGCAGCAATCTTATATGCAACAAGCCCATCTTTTACATCTTCTTTATTTGGTAATCCAAGGTGCTCTTTAGGAGTAACGTAGCATAGTAAAGAAGTACCGAATGATCCAATATTCGCAGCACCTATTGCAGAAGTAATATGATCATACCCAGGGGCAATATCTGTCACCAACGGTCCAAGAGTATAGAAGGGTGCCTCTTCACAGTACTTTTCCTCAAGTGTTACATTCTCTTTTATTTTATTTAGAGGTACATGACCGGGACCTTCAATCATTACTTGTACACCTTGTGCTCTTGCTTTTATAGTCAAATCACCTAGTGTTTTTAATTCTAAAAATTGTGCTTCATCATTTGCATCTGCTATTGATCCTGGACGGAGGCCATCACCGAGTGAAAATGATACATCATATCTTTTCATTATGTCGCAAAGATCATCAAAATTTTCATACAAAAAATTCTCCTTGTGATGTGCTAAACACCATTTAGCTATGATCGAGCCGCCTCGTGAAACTATACCGGTTAATCTCTTTGTAGTTGTAGGTATGAAACTTAATCTTAATCCAGCATGAATAGTAAAATAGTCTACACCCTGCTCAGCTTGTGAGATTATGACATCACGGAAAATATCATAGTTTAGATCCTCTGCCTTTCCATTTACTTTTTCTAATGCTTCATAAATAGGTACCGTTCCAATTGGAACAGGCGAATTTCTAATTATTGCTTCTCTCGTTTTGTAAATATTTTTACCAGTGGACAAATCCATAACAGTATCAGCTCCCCATCTTACAGCCCACAGCAACTTATCAAGCTCTTCTTCAATATTTGATTTAACTGGTGAATTGCCTATGTTAGCGTTTACTTTAGTTAGAAATTTTTTACCGATTATCATTGGTTCAAGTTCGGGATGTTTTATATTACATGGAATGATCGCCCTTCCAGACTCTATCTCCTTCCTTACAAACTCTGGAGTAATTGAAGCTTTCTCATTTGAATAAAAGCTATTCTCTCTTGCAGCAACATATTCCATTTCTTCAGTAATGATTCCATTTTTAGCATATGTAAGCTGAGTAATATTATCCTTAAATCTAGTGTCTAGTTTAAATTCGTGATGCCTATTTTGTAACCAATGATTTCTTCCTTTTGGTAATCCTGAATCTAGATTTATGTTATAGTTCGGATCTGTATAAGGACCAGTAGTGTCATATACATGGAATTGTTTGTCTCCACCGTCATTATCAGAAATAGTTATAGCCCGGTATGGGATTTTCAATCCTTTAGTTTGCTTGTAAATTTTTTCAGAATTTGGATAGTTTATCTTATATTCATTTAGGTTGATCTTATTATCTTTCATATGATTCTCTCAACATAGTTCAATAGTAGCATAAACATAGATATAATTACTTGATGAATAGCAACGATCATCTGAACCAAATCTACAGAAGTAATAATATTCTAGATGAAAAAATATTGAGTGTCATCAGAAAGATAAAAAGACAGAGTTTTGTACCAAATGAATACAAAAGTTTCTCCTATTCAGATATAACTATGCCTCTCGGTTGCGGGGTTTCTATGCTTACTCCTTCATGTGAGGCGACAATTCTTCAAGAGATGGATTTCCATGAAAATGATAATGTTTTATTAGTTGGAAATGGCAGTGGCCACCTAACAGAGTGTATAGCTTATCTAACTAGTTCAGTAGCTGCATATGAATGCAACGATACACTCTATGATTTGGGTAAAAAAAACTTGGACACTCACAGCGCCAATAGGGAAAAGATATATCTCTATAACCAAAATATATTTAATTTCCTGGATAAGATACATGATCACACAAAGGTGATTTTCACATGTTCAATTAGATCCTATGACTTTTTTGTCGATTATTTGAGTGAGAACTCTAGAACTTTTGCATTTATATGGCAAGATAAGTCTCCCTACAGCTCAGGAATAATAATCGATAAGACAAGAAATAGTTACACAGTTACTAAAAATATAGTAACATCACAGACTGATTTGATATTAGGAATATAATGCAAGAAAAAACACCTCTAGAAATAAAAGAAATGATGGCATCAAACCCTGTTCTGAAAATAGTTGATGTTAGGGAACAATGGGAATTTGACAAGTGCCACATTGCAAATAGCAAACATATTCCCATGGGTAAAATACCCGACTCTATTGATTACTTTGAGAGATCAAGTGAGTATGTAATAGTGTGTCATCATGGGATTAGAAGTAGAACTGTTGCACTATATTTAGAGCAAAATGGAGTAAATAACTTATATAATCTCACAGGCGGTCTAGAAAAATGGTCTGATGACGTGGATCCCGAAATGGAAAAATACAGATGAAAAAAATTATCTTTTTAATGTTAATTGTATCAATCAATGGTCATGCCACAGACCTAATCAACCTCTATGAAAGAGCAAAGCAGCACAATATTGATATATTAAACAATCAGATTGATGTAAACATAGCTAATGAGTCTCTCAAGCAAACTAGATCAACAGTATTTCCAGAAATCAATTTCAATGCACGAGCTAGTGAAACTACAATCGAGAGATATAAGTCACTTGGATCGTATGATCCATCTGATTATGATAGAGATACATATAATCTAACAATAAAACAGCCTCTACTTCATCTTTATGTATTTGATGAAATAAAAAAAGCTAGGAGCTCGCTAGAGCAAAATGAAATTACTAAGGATAATACAGATTCACTGCTTATTCTTGAATCCGTAAGGCACTATTTTAATCTAATTAAATTTAAAAACGCGCTTGCACTAAGTGAAATCGGAAATGACTATCAGAGATCTAAATATAGAGTATCCAAAAAGTTATATGAAAATGGAAGCATATCTGTTGAGGAATATGAAACACTGAAGAATGATTATGAATCCTCAAAAAATGATTTTAATATAAGCAAGAATAATCTAACTCAGATTAAAAATGATGTCTATATATTCTCAGGCAAAGAGCTTAATGATATTAATGATATTAATCTAGTTACGATAAACCATAAAAATCTGGTGCTCGATGATTTAATCGCCTCGGCTTACACCAATAATAATACAATCCGAATGTCAAAACAGGGTATCAGTATCAATCGTAATGAAATAGCTGCACAAAAGTCTAGACACTATCCAACGGTTGATATAGTAGTAGAATACGATTATATCGATATTACCCAAGGTGGATCTCAATTCGGAGCAACTACTCGTGAAGATTCTACAATTTCACTAGTTATGAATTTCCCAATATTTAATGGCGGATATCAGTCCTCAAAAATCAAGGAGGCGAGGCTCAATTATCAAAAAGCACGTCTTGATCATACTAACTCTAGAAGATTAGTTAGAAAGGAAATTATAGATAACTATAATATATATAATACTAATGAAGGCTTATACTCAACATCTTTACAGATATTAAAAACCTACCAGAAAAAATATGAAAATGCTCAAGAGGGTTATGACAAAGGTATTTATACCAATACGCAAATGCTTGAGGCTAAACTGCAATACTCCCGAGCACTCTACGATGCAAAAAGCATTATGATGGACTACCTCTACAGCGAGCTAACTCTTGATCATTTACAAAATAACCTAAATGTTTCATCTCTGAGAAGAATAAACACCTATCTCGCTTGGTAATGCTTAAGTATAATTTTCTATTATATTTAATATCACCATTTATTTTCCTCAAATTAATTGCCTATTGTCTAAAAAATTCTTCATCGTTATCTTATACAAGTACCAAACTATTCGGGAAAAATTTGACCAGAAACTACTCGCTTTGGTTACATGCAGCATCAGTCGGTGAGATGAAAATAGCCATTAAAGTTTCGGAATATCTACTTAAAAAAGGTTACAAAAATATTTTAATAACCTCAAACACTCTGTCGTCTGAATTCATTTTTAAAGACTCTAACTTAAATGGAGTTGATCACTGCTACCTTCCGTTTGACTTCTTCTTCGCAACAAAAAAATTTGTTAAATCTGTATCTGCGGACTTACTGATTATAATTGAAACAGAAATTTGGCCAAACCTTTATCGATCATGTAAAGAAAATAAGACCGATATTATAACTATTAATGGAAGATTTAACCCTCCTCAAGGGCTTCTTGGCCTTATATCGAAAAAATTATACATACATACACTAGATATGATTACTCATATCTACTGTAAGTCAGAGAAGGATGTATTAGCATTCAAAGATTTCATGAATGAAAGTAAAATAAGTCTTACGGGTAATATTAAACACTCATTAGTTAGCAGTGATGTGAGTGAAGAGAGGATTGTTGATAAGAAATATGTTCTTCTCGCATCATCGCATCATAGAGAAGAGATAATAGTGATCAAAGAGTGGCTAAAACTAAAATCCAACAAATATCTCTTAGTGATAGCACCTAGACATCCAGAGAGACTTGGGGATATTTTATCAGATATACCCTTATCAGGCGTGAATATCGCAATTAGAAGCAAGGCAGAGAAAATAAGAGGTTCAACACAAATTTATATAGCAGACACACTAGGTGAAATGAACAATTTAATTAAATACTCAGAGTTCACAATCTTTGGAGGATCATTCGTTGATGTTGGTGGGCACTCATTCATGGAAGCAGCTGCACATTCAAAGGCGATTATAGTAGGTCCATACATGTATAATTTTGTTGAAGAAACTGAAGAGTTTCTAAAAAATAATGCACTCATTATGTGTCAAAA
>MDTC01005789.1_pt1 | contig 10441 bp, 4 predicted proteins | sample 811181 | NCBI WGS metagenome assembly MDTC01 (sample SAMN05326644, study PRJNA326480) | marine metagenome | isolation source: seawater | place: Pacific Ocean: North | collected 2011
TCATCCACGTCCATGAACCATCACCTCCTATCGTTGATACACTCCGCTCAGCGTCGTTTTCATAGAATGGTGGTAGGCTTCATTCTTGAAGGTGCGGACGGAGCCATAAGAATCCGAACAGGCACAAGTTGTCGTTCAAACCCGGGTAAAGGACCCGTCTGCATTCATACGCCATTGGCTATGGTCCGATGCCACATAGATCGTTGAACCCACTGCGTCTTGAGTATAGGATCCACCCGGTGGGAGGCCAGTGTAGTCTGCAACATGGTTTGCTGCTGCCATTGGCTGCTGGAAAATCGCGTCAGCGCCACCATACATCGAATTCGCTACCGTGTCAGTAGAAGGAACGGCTGTGCTCCAATCTACAGCTTCGGGGTGATTGGAACGGCCGCGCATTACAGTAAGGATACCGAGCCCTAGTGCTGCAAACAAGAAGAGTGCAATAACGGCTACGCCAATCATTAACTGATTGCCACCAGCTACTCCGCTAGCCATTTCGGACTTCGTTGCATCATCAGGGTAAGCATCTCCATTGTCACCTACACCATCACCATCAGTGTCAATTGATTCTGCAGGGTCGTTAGGGAAGGCGTCGTCTGAATCGCTTACTCCATCGCCATCTGAATCGATTACAATCTTCTCGACTGCGAAGGCACTGTAGGACTTCGTACTCTTGTGCTCGAATCCATCGATGTCGGTTGCAATCACATCGATTTTGACCTCGTCACCTGTGCGTAGGCCTTCACTGTATACTGACTGTAGAAGGAAGGATGTGTCGAATCCAGGCGCTAAGCCCTGACTGTGACAAGTACCAACAATACTGTTACAAATCTGCCAAGTAAGGGCAACTTCCTCGAAATTTACCGAGCCAGTATAGGACACGATGTAGGTAGGGTGAGTCCCATACTCCATGCTGTCGTATGCTGCCTGAAGATCGCCGCCCTGCCCTTCGTCCCAAATCATTGGAAGGTCGCCAATGACCTCCACTGTGAACTGGTATTGATTGACTGCACCTGAGGGGTCAGAGACACGTACTTGGACTACCTGCATACCAGATTCTGACCATTGCATCTCATACACCCCAATGGCCACAGGGACCACAGTGCCGGGCTCTGCTCCAGTTACAGTGGTGAAGATGTCTTCTTGGTCGTCATCAACATCTGAGACATAGTCAGCGACATTGAGCGTGTGGGTTTCACCGGCCTTGATACGGAGGCCATCAAGACTGGCAACATCGAATACAGGAGCATCGTTAAGCTCGCGAATAATGACCGCCAAGGTCGTATCTGTGCTCTGTGTTGCATCACTAGCACGGAGAGTGATGAGGACAGTTCCAGTGACATCACTATCCACAGTTTCGATGTTAATTGTCTGGTCAACAATCTCAGCAGAGATACGATCTGCGGGGTCAATACTGACTACATGAACACCGAGAGACTGGATTTCAGTATTGGATACCGTCGCTCCGGAGTCATCAGTATCAGAGAGATACTGTGTAAGAGAAACCGCGACTGAACCACCTTCATCGATAGTCTGTGCCGGGATAGATGACCACGTTGGAGCGCCATTAGGGATAACAGCGAAGAAAACAGTACCTGTATTGGTGTCTTCACCATCACCTATAGTCACTTGAATGCCTTGATCACGGATGTTACCCTGAGCGTCACGATCTACTGAATCAAACAACACATCCATCTCCATCGCAGATGCATCCCATGCGATGAAGTTTGGAGAATTACTTGTGACTGTTAACTGATTCAGAGGAGTCTCAGCATCGCTGATAATCCCAACCATTGAGACCGATTCCGGCATATCCACCTTCACAACAGGGACACCAGAGAAATCCGAACTGCTTGAAGTGAGAACCGTCGGGAGACCATTTAGTAGAGAAAATGCGTCCTCAGTGAGAAGCCAATCTGAGACCTGATTTCGTGAATCTGTCCAACTGGTACGAATGTCGTAATCACCGCTTCCTGCAACTACTGGAGGCGTTACTGTAGCGATGAAGCGAGCATTACTACCCTCGCCTACTGGTCCAGAACTGACAGATACCCACGAAGATTCCCACTCTTGGGATGTCGAGTGCTTGACCTCCATTACTGGCGTCATCGAATCCAGATTATCGACCGCATCGTTAGGAATCGCCGTCAAATCGAAGTCGAGACTCCCACCACGAGAGATAGTAGTGCTGACACCATTAGCAACTGGCATAACCGCGGTTGGTGCGGCGTCATGGTCAATCGTTTCACCCATCACATTGTTCGCACCATTTCCATCTTGGACGGTAATACGGGCTCGGAAACGAGTCAAACCGTTATTCTCAATCGTTTCAGAAGAGGAATCCCAAGTCGTCGAGAACGACTGTGATGCACCTACGCCCAGCGACTGGATACTCATCGTGTCAATGAGGGATTCCTGAACGCCATCTACCTTGTAGATTGAGATCGATTCTCCATTATTCGCAGAATAAATGTCAACACCGATATTCTTGATACTGACATCAATATCAACCATGTCACCTGCGATAATTCCGTCGAAACCAGCGTTATTCTCGACTGTCATGGTGTCAATCTTCACATCAATTGCAGGTTGCATAGTGCTGTCAGTAGCGGCGTAAACGTTGGCATTGAAGGAGTTGGTACTCCAGGAAGAGTAGAGCGCTGCAACTGTATTGAAGTTCGACATACCGCCATTAACTAGATTGATTGGAACATTCGTCCATGTCGTCGTAGTCCATTGGTTAGCAGTAATTGAAATCGTAGTGAATCCGGTACCGCCGTTAACAGTGCCGCTATTGCTAGCATAACCATTGTTGTTGAGGAGCCATGCTTCCCAACAGTTGCCTCCCTTGCTTCCATCATTGTAAGTATGGGAATTGCAAACCTCTTCAGTCACAGCTGCATACAAGAGCAGGTTCGAGGCAGGGGACCCAGATCCGACATAGGTAGCAGCAATCGAGATATCAGCAGTACCATCGCCATTATCGATTTGGCTGATGGTCATGCCGTAATCTGCAGCTGAAGAATGCATCTGGCCACCGCTTGAGATGTAACTGTCGTAGCAGGTATTGGAACCGCAACCAGATTGTTTCTGCTTGTCACCGAAGACAACCTTTGGAGCGCCACTCGATTCTTGGAGGTGGTTTACACCATAAATTGGAGCAATATTTCCGGACTCTGCATCTGCTGTGTTTCCATAGGAAGCGGAATGGTAGGAGATGTAAACGAACTTGTCAGGCAGGGAATTCTTTGCCTGCTTGAGGGCAGGGCTCCCGTAATTGTAGCAATAGGGGCAGTTATCTGATGTTAGATACTGCGCGAACACCGTGTGACCAGGGTCGCTTGGAGCATTCAAAACAGCAGGCTCCTCGGCAAGAGGGATTGGAGATTCCTGTATCTCAAGAGGTGAGACGAGAAGAGCCATGACCATGGTAACCATGAGAAATGTAAGGGCTGTCGAGGTTACCTTTCGGTAGAGCATGTTAGAATCAGGTTAATTCTGTGTATAAAATTTCGTGACTCGTGTCCATTATAATCGTGCGATCTGCCAATACGCGGTTTGAAGTCCTCGAGACATCGCACACCCTTTGATGGAACCCCCTGAACTAGTCCTTCTTCGCGAGGCAAATGGAAAGGTGTTTGCCGTCGAAATGACCGGAGGAGAGCGGAAGATACGAGGTATCGGCCGAATCAACCCGGAGTTCGCGCTCGCAGGCTTGGAAATAGGCGATAGGATCAAAATTGGGACGAAGTTATTCACACGGATTCAACCAGGCCTACCTGAACTCCGTGTCTCCATGGCACGTAGAGCACAAGTTATCACCCCGAAAGATGCCGGATTCCTCATCGCTTGGATGGGGATAGGTCAGGATGATCGAGTCTTGGAAGCAGGTTTTGGATCAGGGGGTCTCGCGATGCATATCGCTCGTGTTCTCGGACCAAACGGACATCTCATCTCTGTAGAGCGCAGAGAGGAACATGCAGAAGTGGGAGAAATCAATCTACGACGCTGCCAATCAACATTCAGTGACTTCTGCTCATGGTCACTTATCCACGGAGATGTTGCAGATACCACCGAACAAATCAGAAATATTGCTGATGGGATCGACGCAGCGATTCTCGATATGCCAGAACCATGGCATGCAATCCCATCTGTCGAAACTCTGCTCAGAGTCGGAGGGCGGCTTGCATGCTATTGTCCGTCACCTGATCAGTTAGCCGCCTCATGGAGTTCCGTTGAGGAGGTGGGTCTAACGGTAGAATGGGCTGGCGAAATGATTGAGAGACGATGGGCCCTTACCAAGCGAGGAGGGGTGCGACCAAGTAACACTCCAATTGGACACACTGCCTTCCTTCTAATCGCCGTTAAGGCTCCCGAAGAAGAAGAGTGAGTGAATACTACTCAACAACACGAACGATTTCCGCGCACGACGGGCATCGGAAACGGAATGGAGGCGTCTTTCCTTCTGGAAGTTTGGAACGTGTATTACAGAAGGGGCAAGATGCAGCACCATCATCTCCCGGTCTGACTTCACCCTCTTCGAGAGGATCCTCCTCAACAGAAGGTGCACTTTCATATTCAGCATTCATTGCTTCGATACGGGCATCCGCACTGGCCTCAGCAGCGGCGACCTTCTCTGCAGAACGGCGGCGCGAAGTACGGAGAATCTGTAGCAGAAGCATCGCAAGGACATAGCCACCCATCAGGACGAGGATGCTAGTCATATTATCCATCTCAGCACCAAAAGGAAGAGCGATGCCCGTCGGAGGGACTGGCTCATCTTCGATGAACAGAGCTAACGATGCCAAGGACACTTCCCCAGCACCACCATTCTCTGAAGCAGTTAGTACAACCTCGTACGTACCTTGAGACAAACCATCGCTAACTAGGGTGAGTTCCATAGTGACACTCTCCCCAGGTGCGAGATTGTATGCAGGAAGTGACGAACCAATTGGAACTACATTCCAGGTCTTGGAGAGGCCGTTGTTGATGGCGTCACCCGTGAGTATCAGGATTCCGCTCCGGTTCGTGTTTCCAACATTTTCCACCTTGAGAAGCATGGTCAATGATTCGCCATTCCGGACAATAAGGCCTCCATCATTGAGGAGAACTAAGTCGAGTAACAATGCACCATTCGCCCCAAAGGCCTCAGGTAGAGTGATTTGGCTTGTTGCCGCAGTGACTTCAGTAGGTAGATCCACTGGCCGGACATCGACGAGAACATCGTGAACTCCCGCGATAGCGCCTAACGGAGCGGAACAATAGATCACAACCTCCAACGAAGAAGCCGCTGGAACAGTAAGTGCAGTGTTTTGTAGAGCGCATTCGAGATCAGAGGTTACTTCAAGACGATAATCCAAAGCGCGATCTGTCGGATTGAACACGATAGCTGAGAGGCTTTCGACCTCGTCATCCATGACCAAAGACGATGGAGTGACAGTTAGAGTGGCAGCAAGTGACCCAGAGGTTGCCTCAAAGGAAGTTGAGGAGGAATACTCCGGTCCAGTAGATGACGACGCAGCCACCACAATAGTGCCTAGATCAGAACCCTTCACACGTAGTTCAATTTCTGTTGATTCGCCTACTCCAAGCGTTACAATACTCTGGGACAACTCAGTCTGTAGGCCGTTAGGTGACTGAGTGACAGACACCTCAAACACTCCCTGAGCATTACCACCATTGGCGAGAGTAAGTTCGACGGTGGTCCAAATATCAGCAACCACAGGAATCTCAGAAACGCCGGATGCGATGAGTGGCTTACCACGGGAATTGACGATTAGAGAAACACTAACTCGATCTGTTGCGGAAGTATCCCCGGTTGCGTCGTCAGTTGAGTCTGCAGCATCTTGATGTTGGAAATCGAAGTCAAGAGAAGTATCGATTGAAGAGGAATCGACATCGGCCTCAAACAGAACATGGAGAGTATGAGTACCCCCAGGTGCCACTGAAAATGCATTGATCATAGGAGTGATTGTAACGCCGGGTGGTGGGGTCGACGTCATGAAATCAACCATATTCGCCACAGTACCGAGATTCTGGACCTCAAACGATAACGTGGTCGACTCTCCGGGGTCCAAAGACACCAAAGTACCATTGATGGCACTAGCCGAAATATCAGTCCAGTGAGGATATTCCACATTCACTGAAGCATTACTGCTGCCAACACTGTCAATCATGATGGAAGTGCCGGTACGATCGGTTGAGAATACTGGTACAAACCACTCAGAGTAGAGTGACTGTGACTGAACTGAATCAAACTCCACAAGAACAGGCCGTGTCATCCCACGTGGAACATGAACAGTATCTGAAGTGAACGAGATTTCAGGCATATTCGGTGCTGAGAAGGATACGTTGAGGTCCTCAGTACCATCATTCGTCAACAAATGCGTCTGCAAGGTCACTGCACCACTCGGAAGTTGTACTGGCCCTTGAGTCAACGCAGAATCGACTTGGACTATCAAAGAGAGAGATTCGTTGACTGCAATTGTATGTGTCAGAGAATATGTGGTATCAGATTCCGATTCATGTATGTCCAATGAAATGGCGCATGAATCGCCAACATGACTCTGAGAGAGAATATCCAATCCAATGGACCAAGTTGACTCGGCTACACCATCAACTGAAGTTATTGAATCGACAAGACAGGCCCCAACCGTAGAAACCGAACCCGGAACGATAGAGGGAGAAACCCCGTCTGTACCAACATCTGTAAGAGTCATTGTGAGATTACCAGAACCCCCGGGTAACCAAGCCTGCTCACTCGTAAAGCTTGATTCAAAGAGGTGTGTACCATTAACATCAATGACAAGAACTGTGCTAACTGAGAAATTTCCGAAAGTGCTTGCAGCGTAGAGACGCAGACCGTATGCACCAGGGGCAGCATTCTGAGGGACTTCAACGTGAAGATCGACGATGGTTGTTGAACCCGAGGAAAGATTCCGGACAACCGGGTCGGTCCACTGAACTGCCCATGATGAGGCATCTAATCCAGTCGAGGGAGTATTACGGGCCATACCCATAGACGTACCACTTCCTGAACCGGATTCCCAAGGATAGGATAGGTGCGAGGTCTCGTTGAATACCGTAGCATCTGCTGCCTGCTGGAGTTCAAGTTTGAGCGCCGCAGGGAGGGATACCGAGTCGTTGGATCCAACAGTCGTCTGACCTGATATCGTCGCTGTGATTACGAGAGCAGCGAGATACGAACCTGCAAGAGATGGATGGCTACCATCTGCAGAGTAAAGAGCACTAAATGTCGCCCCCGAAACAAGAGGATTCGACCCATTCGCAACGATGCCATCATGAATATGGGCGAAAGCGAGCCCCACGGGCGCAATCCAAGCTTGATGCCCCTGTGCCGTGATATTGTCACGGTAGTCGATGTATCCGGTCTCTAGCCGGTCCTGCATCTGAGTGAAGTTACCGTAGATGGTAGGATAAGTGACGTCACCGTTGCGTCGACCCCAAGTCATCATCAGAAGAACCTCTGAGGATTCGTCTCCGATTGCATCTGCGAGATTTAGTGCAGCATCTCGGCTATCGATCCAGTCTGCATTCGTCCTAGGGAGGCCTGGAATCTGACTCTGGTCCTGAAGGACAACATAGTCCCAATCCACACTAGGATCTCGAAGAGTCGTGTTCCAAGAATTAGCAGAAGTGTTGACATTATTCCAATGATTATCAAGTGTTAATCCCCCAGAGGTACGTGCAACAGAGTCGTTCACACCAAGATCCTCAAGAATTACATCAAGAGAATTCTGCTGGGTGTAACTGTTCCCGAAGAGGAGAAGATTATCGATACCAAGTGAAGTGCTGTTGTTTGTCTCATTTCCAGTTTCATTTCCGGTTTCATTTCCGGTTTCATTTCCAGCCCCACTACCCGTTGAATTTGCACTATGATTTGCCCAGAATCCGCCGAGATCCGGTTCCACCCCAGCACTAAGTAGAATTGTATCCTGGACCGAACCGAAATTGCTCACCTCGATTGGTATAACTAGAGAGGTATTTCCCTCAGTACTCACTAGACCATTGACACCGGCTCCAGTAGCATCGATATCGGGAAGATGCATAGTGCCAACTGAGAGATAGAGTTCGATGGCTGAGGAGGCCCCTGTCCGATTAACCCAAAGCCACTGTACACCTGAATCAGTAGAATTCGCACCTGCACTCAGTGAAACAACGATGTCGAGCGTGTCAGTGCTGTAAGGGTATACTTGTGGCAGACTTGTAGTTGTCAAGTTAACCACCCATTCCGGCCCTGCAGTAGAATCGCCTAATTCGATGGTAAAATCGTAGATTGAACTTGCATTATTCTCGACGCTGAGTGTGACGTTTGAAGACTGGCCCGGTGTCATGATAACGAGGTCCTGATTGAGATCCAGTAGGATGCTTGAATCGGCGGTTACCGTGCCAGTCAACGGGGTGCATGAAGCCATGAGCAAGAGCACACAGGCTAGCAACGGGCTGCGGCGCATTAGGGAAGGGACCGTCGCTTGCGCTATGAAGTCCACGCGAGGCCGGGCAATACTAACAGCGTTCAGAGAGAGTCCTTCATTGCGGCGACACGTGCGTCGTCAAGCGCTTCCCATGTGAACATACCATCTACCGGTTCGCGACCGAAATGGCCACCAGCGGATGTGGGTGAGTAGATGGGGTTACGGAGTGCTAAATCTCGAATTATGTGACCCGGGCGGAATGAGAAGTGTTGGCCAACAAGGCGAGCTATCAACTCATCATCTACTTCACCGGTACCAAAGGTATCGACCCGAATTCCTACTGGGGCCGCTATACCAATGGCATAAGCGAGTTGAATTTCACATTCCCGAGCTAGTCCCGCAGCAACGACATGCTTGGCTGCCCAGCGTGCAGCGTAAGCGGCTGATCGATCAACTTTAGATGGATCCTTTCCAGAGAATGCCCCGCCTCCATGACGGCCTCGGCCACCATAAGTGTCAACGATGATTTTACGGCCAGTCAATCCAGCATCAGCATAAGGACCACCTGGATCAACAAATCGGCCAGTGCCGTTGACTGTTATCTCGGTCGCGTTGTCAATAAGCTGCGCTGGGATAACTGGGTCAATCACATGAGTTCGGATTTGATCCAAGATGTATGCCTGTTCAGCGTCTTCAGTACCATACTCCGCAATCATGTCACGATGCTGGATAGCGATGACGATATGAGAGCACCTTACAGGACGGCCATCTGAATCGTGTTCAACCGTAACCTGAGACTTCCCATCGGGACGAGACCAAGGCAACGTACCATCAACACGACGATCGGTGAGTGCCCGAGTCAAACCTTGAGATAGTGCAATCGCAAGAGGCATCCATCGCCCCTTGTGACCATGGAACGCTTCGGTCTCATCACAGGCGTAACCAAACATTAGACCCTGATCGCCTGCACCTTGGTCATCGATATCCTGTACCACACCACGATTGATGTGAGCGGACTGGCTCGTGATTAGGACTTGTACCTTGCAGGTCTCATGAGAGCCCGCATCCATGCCAATTTCATGATCAGTGTAACCAATTGCTACTGCCGCATCACGAGCAACAGCTTCGAAGTCAGGAACATCCCCCCCATTCGAAATTGTGACCTCTCCTGCGAGAACTATGTGAGAACGTGCGGCTTCACCCTTAACGAGAGTCTCAACGGCGACCTTTGCGTTCGAATCAACGGTCAAACAAGCATCGAGGATTGCGTCGGAAATCGCATCACAGAGTTTGTCCGGATGACCCGAACTAACCGACTCCGATGTGAAGACCCAATGTCCATCCTTCATGCGTCACGGATTCAGGCTCCTCTTTTCAACCGAACTGTTAGATTGATTGATTTCTGAACCACACCTACCTGCCACCGAGCGGTTGAAGTCCGTCCCCCGTCAGCCGGTGCTATGACCGGACGGGACCCCACAGGGTGGAAGCCTACTGCCTTCCGAACACATACACTCGCAGAAATCTCAGTCAATGGTGCTAATCTAGTGGGTGATACTGTCACTATTGCAGGCCATGCTGAAGCTGTGCGTGGCCGCGGAGGAGTTTGTTTCCTAATGCTTCGAGACGGGACAGGATATTTGCAGGCCTTCCTGAAGAAAGATGGGATGGATGAGGAGACATTTCTCGCGGTGCAAGGCCTCTCTCGTGAATCTACGGTACAAATCACTGGTGAAGTCGCTCAAAAACGGCCGCCAAAGGTCCCTGAAGGATCCCCTGCTCCACCGCCCGAGTATGAAGTCGTCGCGAATAGCGCACAGATTATGTCCGCGGCCCAGACACCCCTACCACTCGGTGTTACAGACAAGGTACATGTAGAACTGGACACGCGTCTAGATAATCGCCATCTCGATCTCCGCCGTAACCACATCAATGCAATGTTCCAACTACGCAGTAAGGTCCTAGCATACGGCCGGGAACACCTCCTCAAGGAAGGATTCCAGGAA
>MDTC01009819.1_pt1 | contig 10441 bp, 10 predicted proteins | sample 811181 | NCBI WGS metagenome assembly MDTC01 (sample SAMN05326644, study PRJNA326480) | marine metagenome | isolation source: seawater | place: Pacific Ocean: North | collected 2011
AGAGCTATGTGCTGGTTCTGTTGCTATGGTATTTGAAAAAATGGGAGGTAAAGTAATATATTTTGGAAAACCTTACCCTGAAGTTTATAAACAATCTATAAATAGCAAAAATAAAAAAGTTCTATGCATAGGTGATAACTTAAATACAGATATCAAAGGTGCAAATTTATTAAACTATGACTCCCTATTGGTTATTGGTGGTATCCATAAAAATGAAATCAAAGAAAATAGCTTGAGTCAAGTTTCAAAAAACTATGAAGCAATTTGTAATTTTTCACAAAGTGAATTGAAATGGTAAATTAGATGAAAATTTATAACGGATTAAGTTTAAAAAAAAAACACAAACGTTCAATTATTCTTATAGGTAATTTTGACGGTGTTCATTTAGGTCATAGAAAACTTTTTGATTTAGCAAAAAGATATAAGAAGAAATATAGATTAGATATTGGCGTATTAACTTTTGAACCAATGCCCAAAATGTTTTTTAATAAAGAGTTAAAACACTTCAAAATTTCAAGTATTGAGCAAAAAATTTCTTTACTTAAAGAAATAAAAGTTGATTTTTTGATAAATAAAAAATTTGATAAAAAATTTTCTAGAATTAAATCTTACAGTTTTATTAAAAATATTATTTATCAAAGATTAAACGCAAAATTTATTTTTGTAAGTAATAACTTTAAATTTGGAAATAAAAGAGAGGGAAATGTTCAACAATTAAAAAAATATGAGAACCAATTTAATTATAAAATAGTAAAACCAAATCCATTTAAAATTAATACTCAAGTTGCATCATCCTCTCTAATTAGAAAACTTTTACAAAATGGAAATCTAAATAAAGCCAATAAACTTTTGAAAAGAAATTGGTCAGTGATAGGTAAAGTTGAAAAAGGGAGACAAATTGGAAAAAAAATTGGTTTTCCGACATGTAACATTGATATTAAAGATTATGTTTTGGCTAAACCAGGAGTATATGCTGTCAAAGTAAATGTAAAAAATACTAAAAATTTTATAAAAGGCATAGCAAACTTAGGATATAGACCAACATTTAAACAAAATAAGTTATTACTTGAGGTACATTTATTTAATTTCTCTGGAAATCTTTATAATAAGTATTTATCAGTTGAGTTTTTAAAATTTATAAGAAAAGAAAAGAAATTTAAAAATACAGAGCAATTAAAAAAACAAATTAAAATTGATTTATTGATCGCAAAAAATACCAAATGAGCAATTTTCAAATAAATTTACCAAAAACAGTTTTTTCTATGAAAGCTAACTTACCAGTTAGAGAGCCAGAAATTCTAAAATACTGGGAAGAAATAAATCTTTATAAAGAACTTAGAGTTTCAAGAAAGGGTAAAGAAAAATTTATTCTTCATGATGGTCCGCCATATGCAAACGGAAATATACATATGGGCACAGCTCTTAATAAAATTTTAAAAGATATAATTGTAAAATTTCATCAAATGGATGGTAAAGACTCTGTGTATGTTCCAGGGTGGGATTGTCATGGTTTACCTATCGAATGGAAAATTGAAGAGCAGTATAAAAAGAACAAAAAAAATAAAAATGAAGTTCCAATAGTAGAATTTAGAAAGGAATGTAGAAGTTTTGCTGAAAAATGGATTGATGTTCACAAAGGTCAATTTAAACGACTTGGAGTATTGGGAGATTGGGAAAATTATTATTCAACAATGAGCTTTGATGCTGAGGCTCAAATAGTAAGAGAACTTGGAAAATTTTTAAAGGAAGGAAGCCTTTATAGAGGATTTAAACCAGTTCTTTGGTCTACTGTAGAAAAGACTGCGCTAGCTGATGCTGAAGTAGAATATCAAGATCATAAATCTGATACAATCTACGCCGCATTTACAGTTAAATCATCAAACATAAAAAAATTAGAGGGAAGTAACATTATAATTTGGACTACAACTCCCTGGACTATACCGGCTAATAAGGCATTAGCCTATAACCAAAGTTTAGACTATGTGTTGATTCAGGTTGAAGATGGAGAATTTAAAAATAGAGAAATAGTAATAGCAAGCGATCTATTAGAGAGCGTTATTAAAGATTGTAATATTGATAAATTTAGCACTATACAAAAATTTAAAGGAAGTGATTTTAAAGGTACAGTTTGTAAACACCCTTTTCACGATCTTGGATATAATTATGATATTCCAATGTTAGAAGCAAGATTTGTGACAACTGAACAAGGTACAGGTATTGTTCATTGTGCGCCAAGCCATGGTCCTGATGATTTTAATCTTTGTCTTAATAATGGAATTAAAGCAATAGAAACAGTAGACGGAGATGGAAAATATACAAAGAACGTTCCATTATTCGAAGGACTTCATATTTTTAAATCTAATTCTGTAGTTATTGATAAACTTAGAGAACAAAACAAGCTTTTATCAAGTGGTGAATTAGTTCACTCATATCCTCATTCATGGAGATCAAAAGCTCCATTAGTTCATAGAGCTACACCACAATGGTTTATTTCAATGGACAGTCATAAACTTAGAAACAAAGCTTTAAAAGCATTAGATGAAACTGTTTTTTACCCAAGTAAAGGCAAGGAAAGACTAAAAGCAATGATTGAAACAAGACCAGACTGGTGTGTTTCTAGACAAAGAGTGTGGGGAGTGCCTCTACCAATTTTTGTTCATAAAAAAACGAAAAAAATTTTAGTTGATGATTGGGTAAATGAAAATATTGCAAATATTTATGAAAAAGAAGGCTCAGATTGTTGGTTTTCAGATAATCCCCAAAAATTTTTGGGAGACAACTATAAGGCTGAAGATTATGAAAAACTTAGTGATATAGTGGAAGTATGGTTTGACAGTGGCTCAACTCATTCTTTCGTTTTAGAAAAAAGACAAGATTTAAAATGGCCAGCTTCCATGTATTTAGAGGGCTCAGATCAGCACAGAGGATGGTTTCATTCATCATTGTTAGAGTCTTGTGGAACAAGAGGCAAAGCTCCATTCGAGTCAATTTTATCTCATGGTTTCGTAGTTGATGGAAAAGGTTTAAAAATGTCAAAGTCTGTTGGTAATGTTATTGCTCCAGAAGATATTTTAAAAAAATATGGTGCTGATATTTTAAGAATTTGGGTTGCATCATCGAACTATGCAGAAGATCTTAGAATTGATTATTCAATATTAGATCAACATGCTGACTCCTATAGAAAAATTCGAAATACTTTTAGATACTTGCTTGGAAATATAAATGATGATTTCGAAGAGATAAATCTGAAAAATATTGACATAAAAAAACTTCCTGAGCTAGAACAATTTATGCTTCATAAAATTTATTCTCTTGATTTGAATTTTAAAAAGTTTTTTAAAAATTATGATTTTCATAACCTTTACAAGGAGTTACTAAACTTTTGTACTGTTGATCTTTCAGCATTTTACTTCGATATCAGAAAAGATTGCTTGTATTGTGATAAAAAAGACTCAACCAAAAGACAATCAACAATAATGTTATTAAAAATAATTCTCAATGCTCTTTTGAAGTGGTTTGCTCCAATTCTTTCTTTTACAACTGAAGAAATATTTAAGATAATTGATGATAAAAAAAGTATACATTTGGAAAAATTTATCGATTTTCCAATTAATTTTAAAAATGACAATTTAAATTTAAAATGGTTAGAATTAATTAAGATAAGAGATATATGTAATTTAAGTATTGAAGAAAAAAGATCAGCGAAAATTATTGGATCAAGTTTAGAAGCATTATTGAAAATTAAATTAGATAAAAAAAATTTTAAATTTGTGAAAGACATCGATCTATCAGAATTATGTATTACCTCATTAGCAAAAGTTGAACTTACTGAGCAAAGTGATATTTTAGTCGAAACATTAAAGGCAGAAGGTAATAAATGTCCTGTTTGTTGGAAAATAAGTCTTGAACCATGTGAGAGACATGGATAGTCAAATTTCGATTAAAAGAATTTTACCAAGCTCTCTGTTTGTTGCATTAATTTTTATTTTAGACAGATTAACTAAACATTTAATTTTAGAATTATCGCAACCTTTAAATGAATTGAATATTCAAGTAAATTCATTTTTAAGTTTTAATTTAATTTGGAATGATGGCATTGCATTTGGATTACTTTCTTTTAAGGAAGATTTTTTCTATGAAGTTGTTACTATTTTGATAATTATTGTATCACTGTTAGTTTTGTGGTTTGCCTTAAGAACAAAAGGAATTGAAAAATTTGGTTTTTTGATGATTTTAGGTGGTGCTTTGGGTAATTTATTTGATAGAATGTATTATTCCTCAGTAATAGATTTTATTGACATAAGTTACAATAATTATCATTGGTTTATATTTAATGTTGCTGATATATTCATTACATTGGGTGTTGTTATGTTAATTTCCTTAGAGTTATTAAAAGCGAAAAAAAAATGAAAAAAATTTTAATAATATTTATTTTATCATTTATTTTAGTATCATGCCAATCTGCAAATGATGCATTTTCTCTGAAGAAAAAAAATACAACAGATGAGTTTCTTGTTGAAAAAAAAAATCCATTAGTTATGCCTCCAAATTTTGGAAAACTACCATCTCCTAAAAATATTGATGAAGACAAAAGTATTTCTAAAGAAGATTCAATTGAAGATTTAATAGGCACAGATAAAAAAAAAATAGTCTCACAAGAAGAAAAATCCAAAAGCTCATCAATTGAAAAATTGATTTTAGAAAAAATAGATTAAATCTTTGATGTTTTTCAAATCAATTAAAATAAAAAATTTTTCAAAAACATTTAGAAAATCATCTTCAAAAAATTTAATATCATCATTTAAAAAATTTATTCATAGCAACAATAATATTCTGTTGTCTATGAAAAATAATTATAAAGACTCATATAATAAAAAATTAATTTTAGATTTAAAAAAATTTAAAAATGTTAACTTAATTGGAATGGGCGGATCATCTCTTGGTGCGAAGGCAATTTATAGTTTTTTAGGATCAAAAAAAAAATTTTATTTTTTTGATAATTTTTCAAATTTTAAATTTAAACAAAATGATAAAAAAAATATAAATATAATTATTTCTAAATCTGGCAACACTTTAGAAACAATATCTAATTCAAATATATTAATTAAAAAAAGTAAGAAAAATATCTTTGTTACTGAAAATAAAAAAAACTATTTAATGAGTTTGGCAAATAAATTGAAGGCTGAAGTTGTTCATCACAATAATTTTATAGGAGGTAGATATTCCGTTTTATCTGAAGTTGGAATGCTACCGGCGCAATTAATGGGATATGATGCTAAAAAATTTAGAAGATTGAATCAAATAGTAAAAAATAAACAATATATAAATTTATTGGTGCAGAGTGTTTCTAGTATTTTAGCGTTAAATAAAAGAAATATAACAAATTCTATTATTCTAAATTATGACGACCGATCAAATGATCTATTTTATTGGTATCAACAATTAGTTGCTGAAAGCTTAGGAAAAAAAAACAAAGGTATTCTTCCAATAATATCTACCATGCCCAGAGACAACCACAGCTTAATGCAATATTATCTTGATGGTGTAAAAAATAATTTTTTCACTCTTTTTTTTGTTAAAGAAAAGCATTCAAATAAAATTAACAATAAATCAATTTTAAAATCAAATTCTTATCTGAAAGATAAAACTTTAAATGATATTTCATTCTCACAATTCTGTGCGACTGAAAAAGTTTTTAAAAAAAAAAAATTTCCGTTTAGGAGTTTTGTAATTGATAATAGAAGTGAAGAAGTTTTAGGTGAACTTTTTACATTTTTTATTTTAGAGACCATTTTACTTGGAACAGCAATGAAAATTAATCCTTTTGATCAACCTGCTGTAGAACTGATTAAAATTAATACTAAAAAAATTTTAAAAAATCTTTAATTACCAAAGTATATTTTTGAAATACCATAAATCCGCTCCTCAAAAATACTCATTTTTGAGGTTAATTTTATTAAATCTTTTTTATGTCTATGAATGATCATTATGCCATTGTTGCTAATAAAATTTTCAAGAATTATTTTTTCAATAATTTTATTTATCATTAATTCTTTATAAGGAGGGTCAATAAAAATGATATCAAATTTGTAATTATTGACCTTTGTTGACTCAAAAAAATTAAAACAATCATCTTTTATAATCTCATAATTATTTAGATTTTTAAGAGATTTTAAATTCTTTTCCAATATTTTTAAAGCTTGAGGATAGTTTTCTAAAAACACTACTTTTTTTGCTTCACGAGACAAACATTCGATACCAAAAGAACCAGTACCTGAAAATAAATCTAAAACCAATGAGTTTTTGATATCAATATTAATTTTATTTGAATGCTTAATAAGATTAAAAATTGACTCTTTAACAAGATCTTTTAATGGCCTTGTATTTTTGTCACTTGGTAAAAGTAATTTTTTACCTTTAAAAACTCCGCCTATAATTCTCATTAATCTATAACTTTAAACCCTATATCTTTTCTAAAAAAACCATTTTTCCAATTAATCTTTTTAATTAAATTAAGTGCAGTCTCTCTACTTTCTTTGAAGCTATCTGATTTAGCTACAAAATTTAATACACGTCCACCATTTGAAATAATTTTAGATCCATTAACCATGGTTCCTGCATGAAATATAAATTCATTTTTTTTTAAAGTAATTTTATCTAGATTCTTTATTTCTTCATTATTGTTAAAGGCTTCTGGATATCCCTTAGAGCATAAAACTACAGAAAGTGTTTTATCAGTATGCCACTCTAAATTTAATTGGTCTAATTTTTTTTCAACAACAGCTTCAATAACTTCAATAAAATCAGTTTTAAGTCTAGGTAAAATTGTTTGGCATTCAGGGTCTCCCATTCTTACGTTATATTCTATTAAATAAGGCTCACCATCTTTAATCATTAATCCAGCATATAAAAATCCTCTAAATTCTGTGTTAAGATCTTTCAGTGCTTGTAATGTTGGATTGATTATTTTATCTAAAATTTTTTTGTCTAAACTTTCATTCTCTAATCTAGATGGAGAATAAGCGCCCATCCCTCCAGTGTTAAGACCTTTGTCACCCTCTCCAACTCTCTTATGATCCTGTGCAGTTCCAAATTTTTTTATATTATCTCCATCTGAAATTATAAAAAAACTCATTTCCTCCCCTGTTAAAAATTCTTCGATTAGTACTTGATTAGACTTTCCAAATTTTCCATTGAAAATTTCCCTAATAGCTTTTTCAGCATTTTGAAGATTTTCACATATATAAACACCCTTGCCAGCAGCTAGGCCATCAGCTTTAACAACTAGTGGGTACATACTTAATTTAAGGAATTTTTGAGCTTCATCTATTTTTTCAAAAATACCAAATTTAGCCCCTGGAATTCCATATTTTTCACAAAGTTTTTTTGTAAAAATCTTTGAACCTTCGAGCTTTGATGCAATTTTATTTGGTCCAAAAGTTTTAATGCCATTATTCTCTAAAAAATCAACAAGACCCATAACCAAAGGTTTTTCTGGCCCAATAACAATTAAATCAATCTTATTTTGATCTATAAATTTTTTTAAAGAATTAAAATTCTGAATATCAATATCAACATTAGTTGCAATATTATGCGTTCCTGCATTTCCTGGTATACAGTAGATTTTATCTACATTCTCTGAATTTTTGATTGCTTCACATAGTGCATGCTCTCTTCCACCACTTCCTATTAAACCAATTTTCATATAATGATATATAAACTAAAAATGTTTAAAAAATTAGCAAAAATAAAATATTTACCAAATAATTTTGAAATTATAGAGAATGGTGATCATGTTATTTGTGCAATTACTGGAAAAAAAATATCTTTAGACAGTTTAAATTATTGGAATGTTGAAGAACAGGAGGCTTATTATTCTTTCAAAGAAGCACAAATAAAAAGAGAAAGCAGTGAATAACTTATTTCCATCTATTGTGTGTCCAAATCCATTGGTCAGGATTTTTAAGAATCATATTTTCTAAAATTTTATTTAATTTCAATGTTATCGATAAGATGCTTTCATCATTATCAAATTTAATTTCATCATGAATTTTTAATTTAAAATGATTATTATTACATCTTTCAATATGTACAGGAATAATCTTAGCATTAAATTTTTTTACAAATTGAGCAGGAATAGTAGTTGTAAGTGCTTCGTGGCCAAAAAATTCAGCTTTGACTCCTTGAGAAACTCTTTGATCAATCATGATAGCTATAGATGAGCCATTTTTAAAATAACGTAATATTTCTCTTGTTCCAGAAACACCTTTTTTTACTTGTTTTTTACAAATATAATTTTTTCTAATTTTTTCCATTAGAGGGTTTAAAAATTTATTATTTAGAGGCCTATAAATAGCAGCAAGATCAATTCCAAACTTTTCTATACTCATTGCCATTAATTCAAAATTACTAAAATGACCTGATATGAATACTACTGGACTTTTACTTATTTTTATTTCTTCAAGAAGATTATGATTTTCAATTGAAATAATTTTATTTGTTTCTAACATTCTAAATTTTTTAATAAATGGATATTCAGAAAATATTTTTCCATAGTTAATCCACATTTTTTTAATTATCTTTTTCTTTTCAATTTCAGTCATTAATGGGAAAGCTTTAGATAAATTATTTTCACATATTTTTTTTGATCTAAAAAAAGGTCCAAATAATGCAAATATGTTAGAAGAAATTTTTTGAGAATTTCTTAACCCTAATATTTTATATAAAAAATATAAAAAAATTACTGAACAAAATTGTATAAAATAATTAATATTTTTCATTTAATCTTTTTTTTATAGTATTTATGAAATCTTCTTTATCATTTATATTTAAGTCTACTTCCAGGTAATTAATTTGATTTTTATATTTATCAGGTATTTTAACATAATCTTTTTTTGTGGTAACTATTTTTGCATTTAAATTTTTTGCGTTACTTAAAATATTTTCAAAATCTGTAATTTTATAATTATAATGATCCGAAAAAATCATTTCTGATACTATTTTAAAATTTTCTTTTATTAATAAATTCTTAAAATTAGCTGGACTACCTATTCCACAAAATAATAAATATTTTTGCTCAAGGTCAAAATTTTTCAAATTTGTAACTTTATAGTTAGTAAAATATGTTTTAATTGCAGGATTAATTTGATTTACTATTTCAGATATTTTTCTTGATTTTATTAAATCATGACCTTTAATAAAGACACCATGATACTTTTTAAGACTACTTAATTTTTCTCTTAGCGGACCAGAAGGAATTAGGTATCCATTACCGATCCATTTATCAGAATTAAAACAAACTAATTTAATATCATAATTAATATTTTTATCTTGTAGTCCATCATCAAAAATTACCAAATCAAATTTTTCTTTAATTGCAGATTGAATAATTTTTTTTCTAGTTTTTCCAGATATAAAGTTTGTTTTTTCTTTTAGTAATAAATGTTCATCTTTCTCATTTTTATAAAATTTTTTTGCAGTAGTAACATTTATTCCTAACTTTTTTATTTCATTATATAGTTTGATTGTAGTAGGTGTTTTTCCAGTTCCACCTAGGTAAATATTTCCAATACAAATAGTTTTAATATCTTTATTTTTTTGTAGACTTAATTTATTTAAAAAAAAGTTGCTTATTCTAATAAATATTGTGAAGGGTAGAAGTATGTAAGCAACAAAATTAGGTTTATCTAGATCCCAAAATTTTGGTTTTTTAAAGTTCATTTAATTTTTTAACAAAAATTTCATTATATGTTTTTTTTAGAATTTGATCTCCAATTGTTTTAATTTTATTTTGTATTTTTTTTGGGTTAATCTTCTTTTTAAATAGATTATTTAATATATCAGCTAATTCTTTGTTTTTTTTAATCGTGCTAGAGATATTATTTTTTTTAAGATAATCGTATATTTCTTTAAAATTTTGAACGTTGGGACCATTAATGATCGAACACCCATATCTAACAGCCTCAAGAGGATTTTGACCACCATGGTTAATTAAAGAACCCCCCAAAAAAATATTATTACATCTTTTATAAAATGATTTGGTTTTTCCATAAGAATTTACCAAATAAATATCAGTATTAGGGTCTATTTTTTTTTTAGGTTCATCTAAATGAACTTTGAGATCTAATTTTTCTAATTCATCTTTGATTCTTAAATATCTCTCAACATGTCTTGGAATAATAACTGTGACTAGTTTTTTAATTTTTTTCTTTAAAATTTTATGAGTTTGTCCTATAAAAAATTCTTCTTGATGATGAGTGCTAGATGCACACCAAGAGTTATTGGTATGCAAAAATTTTTTCAAATTTTTATCAATGTTTAAATTTTCATTCTCAGCTTGAGAGTATTTTAAATTTCCAATAAATTTAACATTTTTAAAACCTAATTTTTTCAAATAACCATAGGATTCTTTGCTTGAAGATAGACATAGGTTAAAATTTAA
>MDTC01016915.1_pt1 | contig 10441 bp, 10 predicted proteins | sample 811181 | NCBI WGS metagenome assembly MDTC01 (sample SAMN05326644, study PRJNA326480) | marine metagenome | isolation source: seawater | place: Pacific Ocean: North | collected 2011
ACATCGATCCGCAGCCGACCGACGAGGAGATGGCCGCCATCTTGGTGGCCTACGAGGCCCTGTGGCCTCGCCCGTCAGCGGCCACCGAGCCCGAGTCGCTGTCTCGATGGCGTTTCGCCGGCAGGCCCTGGACGAGCCGTGCCGGGTACGGCGGCTGGCGCTGAGCCCGGTACGCCCGACTCGTCAATCCGCAAGGCCTGATGGTCGGGTCAGCGAATCCGGCTACGGATGTCGGCCAACCACGTATCGGCCGACGACACGCCGTCCCGGTTGGCCTCCCGGATCTCGGCGGACCCGTAGGCCGATGGGTAGGAGCCGAGAAACTTCACGTTGCCCTGCTTCATGTGGATGTTGCGCAGAGCATCGCCGACGACCTCGTCGCTGATGTGACCTTCGCAATCGATCAAGAAGCAGTAGTCGCCCAGCCCCTTTCGGGTCGGACGCGATTCCAGACGGGTGAGGTTGATCGATCGTGCAGCGAACTCCTGCAGGATCCCGACCAACGAACCCGGTGCGTCCTCGCGCTGGTAGATGAGGATCGAGGTCTTGTCATGGCCTGATGGGGCGGTGATGCCATCGCGGCCGACCAACACGAAGCGGGTCTGGTTCTCGGGATGGTCCTCAATGTCGGTGGCGAGCACCTCCAGGTCGTAGACCTCACCGGCCCGCTTCGGAGCGATCGCTGCGGTGTCGCGGCGCCCGCTCTCGGCCAACTCGCGTGCGGCATCAGCGGTCGAGTTGGTGGCCTCAATTGCCGCATGGCCGAGTTGGTCGGCGAGATAGCGACGGCACTGGGCGTAGGCGACCGGATACGACCGCACGTGAGCGATATCGCTGAGCGCAACGCCTGGGTGCACCAACAGGTTGAGGCTGATGTTCATCACCACTTCGCGCTGGATCAGCAACTCCTCGGCATCGAACGCCAAGGTGTCGAGCGTGGCGTTGACCGACCCCTCGATCATGTTCTCGATTGCCGCAAACCCATAGGTGACGGCACCGCGCTCAGCGGCACGAAGGACCTCGACGATCGACCCGTGAGGCCGAAGGTTGAGGGCTGCCAGATCGGCCTGGCCACACAGCGCCTGCTCAGTGAAGGTACCGCGCGGCCCGAGATAGCCAATGGTTCCGCTGGAATCGATCGAACTCACGAGAGTTGAGGATACGACGGCATGGCGTTTGGCCAACCATGCGCAGGCGCCGCGGCGTGCTTTTGATCCGGCCTTGTGACGCTCCCAGAGCCGGTGACGGAACCCTCATCGTTACACGACTGTCCTACGTGTCGCGTCATGTGTAACATCACATCATGGCCGAGAGCTTCTCCTCCACTGGGCCTCTGTCGATGGCAGCCACGCTGTCGCCGGAGATGAGGCATGATGACAAGGTCGCCCACTTCACTGGCGGACTGTCGTCCCAACTGCCTGGTCTCTCGCCGTTCGCAGGCTCGGAGCGGCTGCGCCCCGACGGTCGCCCCCGTCCGGAGTTCCGCGCCGAGCTCCGCCGCATTTCCAATGCGACGAATGCCTTCCACGTGGTATTCACACTTTCGCTCCCGTTCCTGTTTTGCGGGCTTGCCGTCCTCGCCGGTGACTGGGCTCTCGTCCCCGCAGCTGCGACCTATGTCCTCATGTTCGTTGCGATGGGGTCGTGGTTCCAGCGGGCGCTGACCCTCAATCACGAGGCCGCGCACCGGCTGTTGTTCTCCGACAAGCGATGGAACGACTGGATCGGTGAGAAGCTAATCGGATGGCTTGTGTTCGGTGATGGCAGCGACGGGTATCGGCTCTCCCACACGCAACACCATCGCGACGAGTTCGGTGAGAAGGAACCTGACTTTCTCCTCTACGCCCGCTATCCGGTCTCGAAGGCGTCGCTGCGCCGCAAACTCGTTCGCGACACAGTCGGCGTCTCGGGGTACAAGAACCTCAAGCCGGCCTTCAAGGGGTTGTTCAAGAAAGGCCGACGGATTCGGGCCATGCGGTACCTGAGTGGCCAAGTCTTCGTGTTCACGGTCTTTGCGCTGCTGGGTCAGCCCCTCTTCTACCTTTTCTTTTGGCTGCTTCCCTGGGGTACTTACTTTCGTGTCTTCAATCGTTTGCGGGCGCTCGCCGAGCATGGGGGCATGACCCGCTCGAGTGATCGCCGACTCACCACGCACGACATCCATCAGGGCTTTTTGTCGAAGCACGTCTTTCTCTCCCAGGGCATCGGCTTCCATCTGGCGCACCACGTCGACTCCGGCATACCGATGAGCAACCTTCACAAGCTGCACCGTGCCCTCGTCGAAGACGGCTATGTCGTGCCCGGCATGACCCAGCGCGGTTACTGGTCGTTCTTCCGCATCCTCGCCCGCTGACGTGGCCGACCTCTCCGCTCGGAGCGTGATCGCATCGACTCTGCTCGGTACGGTCCCGCCGCGCCTTCCAGGCCGACTGTTGGTCGCCTTCGCCGGCGAGTTCGGGATCCAGGCCGGCACGACCCGAACCGCGCTGTCGCGAATGGTCGAGAAGGGGGAGCTGCGTCATCTCGATGGTGGGCGGTACGAACTCGACGGGGACCTTCTCGCCCGACACCTCCGCCAAGAGGCTGGTCTGCATCCGGTCGTGCACCCGTGGGACGGCACGTGGGAGGTCTACGTCGTACCGCCAGGCGCCCGCTCGTCGACTGATCGGGCAGCGCTGCGTCGCGCAGCCGGCCATCTCGGATTGTGGGAACGGCGAGACGGTGTGTGGATGCGCCCGGCGAACGTCGCGCCGGATCGCCTGCCGAACGCTCGGGCGGTCGTTGCGGCCCAGACCGAGTCGTATGTCGCGTTGCCGACCGAGGATCCCGCTTCGGTGCTGGCGTCGCTGTGCGACCTCGTTGGGTGGGCGGGTCGCGCGGCCGACCTGATTGCCGAACTCGAGGAGACAGGTGCTGCACGAACCACCCCCGACCGACTCGCCGACGGCTTTGTCCTTGCTGCCTCCGCTCTTCGCCATCTCGTCACGGATCCGCTCTTGCCCCCCGAACTCGAACCGGAAGGGTGGCCGGCCCGACATCTCCGCATGGCGTACGGCAGCTACCTCGCTGAGTACCAGGCCGGCCTGCGTGCGTTCCTCCGGCGCCACACGATGTCCGACGCGTCGGTTCCTCGGGTCGAGGGGCCTGGCCCTACGATGACCCCGTGAGCGATCGCTTCTACTTCCGTCAGCTGCTGTCCGGGCGAGATTTCGCCCAAAACGACCCAGTCGCCTGTCAAATGGTCAACTTCGTCTACGCGATCGGCGATCGCCAGACCGGCGACGCCGTCCTGGTTGATCCCGCCTACGACGTCAACGGCCTGGTCGATGCGATCGAAGCCGACGGCATGCGCTGCTCTGGTGTGCTCGCCACGCACTACCACCCCGACCATGTGGGCGGTTCCATGATGGGCTTCGAGCTCGAGGGCATCACCGCCTTGCTCGACCGCATCGATGTGCCGATCCATGTTCAGGCCGATGAGGCCGAGTACGTCCGAAAGGTCACCGGTGTCACCGACGAATCGCTCGTCCAGCACCAGAGCGGCGACATCGTCCGAACCGGCGATGTCGAGATCGAGCTGATCCACACGCCGGGCCATACGCCCGGGAGTCAGTGCTTCCTCGTCGACGGCCGTCTTGTGGCCGGCGACACCTTGTTCTTGGATGGTTGCGGCCGCACCGACCTTCCCGGCTCTGATCCTGAGCAGATGTACGAGTCGCTCACGACCCGTCTCGGTCGAGTCGATGACGATGTGATCTTGTGCCCGGGTCACGCCTACTCGCCCGAGCCCACTGCCACCATGGGCGCAACCCGGGAGCGCAACATCGTGTTCCGTCCCGACACGAAAGAGCAGTGGATGATGCTCTTCGGGCGATAGCCGAAACACCGAGCAACGTGTCGGTCAGGCCGGCCGACTCATGTCGATGTGATCTCATTCAGCGCCGTGTCGAGAAGCTGATGCAACGCCGCCGAGCTCCAGTTCGGTCGAACCCCAGGGGAGCGGCCGACCCACTCGACGATGACGGCGTCGTCGAGGTCGTGAACCTCTCGGAGTCCGTGAAGGATGGTGGCGAGATACGACGCGCTCGGTGGCGCAGGGGGACGGCGTTCCGGTGGCGTTGGCGCCGTGAAGGTGAGGGTCGGGTGGCCGTCGACCGGGTCGAGCGCGACGATCGCGCCGTAGGCGCCGTCGATCACCGTCTGCCGGTGACCGGGGGCGAGGTCGAGGATGTTGTCGGGAAACTCGAGACCACCGGGCTGGATCCGGTTTTCCTGAGCGTGGACATCGGCGAACTGCTCGAGGGTGATGAGGTAGCGGCGCCCGAGCGCTCCGGTCGGAGCGGCGCGATGCTCGAGGAAGGCGGGCGCGCCGTTCCACCGAGCGGAGTGGCCAGTGAAGCAGACGTTCGTGCCGAACACGGCGGGGCCGTCGGCGATCGGCGGTGCCTCGTTGCGGGCACCGTCGTGGTGGTGGTCAGCACCTTCGGCTCGGCCGCCGGTGAGGTACACGAGGAAACGATCGCGAGAGCAATTTGAGCCGTAGCAGGCGTACCAAAGCAGCGTTACAGGATCGGGGGACATCGGAGCCGAGGGTAGCGGCCCGTCGAAGTCGGCTCAGAGGTTCGTGAATCCGCTGAGGATCTGTCTGCGTTGTGCGCGAGGAGGGACTTGAACCCTCACACCCTTTCGGGCACAGGCACCTGAAGCCTGCGCGTCTGCCAATTCCGCCACTCGCGCGCGGTGCACTCCGGAAAGCGCTCGGGGGAGCGTACCGCAACCCACGCAGATTGCGTCAGGGGTATCCTCACCACCGTGGGCATGCGATCAGTTGAACGACGACTCGAACGGTTGGTCGACGGCGCCGTCGGACGGTTCTTCCGCGGCGGCGTGCGACCAGTGGAAATTGGGCACCGTCTCCTGCGCGAGATGGCCGATTCCCTCTCTGTCGGCGTGAAGGGGCAGTCCGTTGTTGCCAACCACTTCGAGGTCCAACTCAACGAGACCGATCTGGCCCGCTTCACCGATGTCGAGGAGTCACTCGTCCGTGAACTCTGCGATGCCACTCGTGAAGCCGCTCGAGATGAGGGCTGGACCTTCATGGGTCCCGTGCAGGTCGTCTTGACCGAGGGCGCCAATGTTCGACCTGGCCAGTTGCGCGTTGACGCCCGCATGAGGGAGGCCGATGGTGTCACTGGCGTGTTGCACCTCTCCAACGGGCAGCAGGTTGTGCTCGGGGAGTACCGCCTCACCTTTGGACGTCTCCTTGAGTGCACGGTCACGTTTGACGACACCAATGTCAGTCGCGAACACGCCGAGATCTGCCCGGACGACGATGGTTTCGTGCTAACCGATCTCGGTTCCACCAACGGCACCACCGTCAATGGCATCGCCATCACCACTCGTCTCCTCGACGACGGCGACATCGTCTCGCTGGGCGCGACAACCTCGTTTGAGTTCCGCGCCGGTTGAGCGCCCCCAACCGGCCTCAGCAACGGCAGTAGGATCAAACGACGGTGACGGATCAACTGCTCTTCCTTGTGCGCCTCGGGCTCTTGGCGATCGTCTACCTCACCTTCTTTCGGGTGCTGCGGGCGGTGTGGGTCGAACTACGCACGGAGAACCGGATCGTCGTGACAACATCGGGCGTCGTGCCCGTCACCAAGGGAGCGCCAACTCCAGCCGGCGCGTTGTCATCCGGTGCATTCATCGACGATCACGGCGAGGGCGGCGCCCGACTCGTCGTGCTCACCCCACCCACCGCGGCCGGCCAGGTGTTCGAACTTCAGGCCGAGACCACCATCGGACGGGCGCCCAGCTGCGCTGTCGTGATCGACGACTCTCGTGTTTCCAAGTTCCACGCTCGCCTCTGCCAGCGCGACGGCCGTTGGGTGGTCGAGGATCTTGGCTCCACCAATGGCACGCTGGTGAACGACCACGTCCTCGATCATCCCGAAAACGTCGGCCCTGGTGACCGCATCCAAGTCGGCGAACATGTGATGGAGTTGGCGTGACCGTCTTTGCGTCCGGTGCGGCCACCGATGTAGGCCAGGTCCGAGCTCACAACGAGGACAATTTCGTTGTCGCCGACACCGTGTTCGTCGTCGCCGACGGCATGGGTGGCCACAACGGCGGTGAGGTTGCCTCGCAAATCGCCGTCGACCGCCTCGCCGGCATCGGCCTGGTTAGCTCGATCGATGATCTCGTCCGAGGCGTCCAGGAAGCCAACGCCGACATCCTCGAACGCGCCCGTGAGCAGCCCGAGTTCAGGGGCATGGGAACCACCGTGGTGATGCTCGCCGACATCGAACGGGCGGGGTCCCATCGACTCGGGGTGGCCAATGTCGGCGACAGCCGGCTCTACCGGGTGGCCGACTCCGGCCTGCATCAGCACACCGAGGACCACAGCCTGGTCGAAGCGCTCGTCCGTGATGGTCGTCTGACCCCAGCCGAAGCCGCAGCGCACCCGCAGCGCAACATCGTGACGCGGGCGCTCGGTATCGACGACAAGGTCCTCGTCGATGCCTGGGAGCTGGTTCCTGTTGTCGGCGACCGCTACGCCCTCTGCAGCGACGGACTTTTCGGCGAAATCGACGATGGCGAGATCCACGAGGTTCTGCAGGCCACGTCCTCGCCGCAGGATGCCGCTGATGAACTCGTGCGCCGAGCCCGTGAGGCCGGCGGCCGCGACAACATCACCGTCGTCGTGGTCGATGTCATCGAGGCCGACCCCAGTGAGGAGCGTTCTGACGATCGCGTTGCCGGCATCCACAAGGCGTTGTTCGGCAACGTGCTCGGCGACGCCGGCCCGACCACCCCCGACCCTCGTCGCGACGAGACTCCGAGCGGGTTCGTGCCACCGGCCATGACGTGGCGTGTCGGACTCTTCACCGCTGCGGTGCTCGCCGTCGTGATCGGCGTTCTCGTCGTGGTCTCAGCGATCGGGCGTTCCGGTTATACCGTCGCCGAGGGCGACAACGGCACTGTCGTCATCCTGAAGGGACGCGACGGTGGCTTCCTTTTCTTCGGCCAGACCCTCGAAGTCGAGTCCGACATCGACGTCGACGAACTCCCCCCGGTGGCGATCGCCGCAGTCCGCGACGGCCAGCGGTTCGACGCGCTCGAAACCGCCGAGTTGTACCTCGAGAACCTCCAGGACTCGAACGACTCCTCGGGGTCGTGATCCGCCACCGACCATGACGGCCACCGAATTGCCACCGACCCACTCGGTCTCGCCACTGCTTGCGCTGAGACCGCGACGCGTCGAGGCGGGCCTGTTGGTGATGGTGGGTGTCGCAGTTGGCGTCGCCTACGGGCTTGCCAGTTTCGGCACGACCGAGGCGATTCCCGCAAACCTGGGTCCTTTTCTGATCTGGATGTTCGGCCTCGGTGCGGTCGCCCACCTCGCTAACCGTCACTTTACGTCGGCGGCCGACCCCGTTTTCCTTCCGATCTCGCTCTTGCTCAACGGTCTTGGCTATGTCGTCATCACCCGGCTCGACGGAAGTCTTGCTGCGCTCCAATCGACCTGGACGGCGATCGGCATTGGGTGTTACGTCGCCACGCTTCTTTTCCTGCCACGAGTTCGGATCATCGAGCAGTACCGCTACCTCCTCGGGATTGGCGGACTCCTCTTGTTGATGATCCCACTCGTTCCAGGGCTCGGTACCGAGATCAACGGTGCTCGGATCTGGGCAAGCGTTGGCCCAATCAACTTTCAGCCCGGCGAGTTCGCCAAGCTCACCCTTGCGGCGTTCTTTGCCGGCTACCTCGTCGACTCGAGGGAACTGCTGCGCAGCCGCCTCGAACTTCGTGATCTCGCCCCGATTGGTACCGCGTGGGCTGGTTCGCTCGGTGTGATGGTCTTTCAGCGCGATCTCGGCTCGTCGCTGCTTTTTTTCACCCTGTTCGTCGTTGTGCTGTGGGTCGCCTCGGAACGGTGGGTGGTGCTTGCCGTCGGCGCGGTCCTCTTCTTCGGCGGTGCCTTCGCAGCATGGACGATGTTCGACCACGTGCAGAAGCGCGTCGATATCTGGCTCGATCCGTTCGCGGATCCCAAGGGTGATGGCTTCCAGATTGTCGAGGGTTCGTTTGCGCTCGCCGACGGCGGGCTCACCGGCACCGGCCTCGGTCACGGTGAACCAGGCCGGATCCCGTTCGCGGAAACCGATTTCATCTTCGCCGCGATTGGTGAGGAACTCGGTCTCGCCGGGTCCTCGGCGGTGTTGATGGCGTTCTTGCTCCTGATTGGCTCGGGTCTTCGGGTGGCGCTGCGGATCGATCGAGTCTTCGAGAAACTCTTCGCGCTTGGCCTCACCACCCTCCTGGCTGTGCAGACCTTCGTGATCGTCGGCGGGGTCTTGCGGGTCGTGCCGCTTACCGGCATCACCTTGCCGTTCGTTAGCTACGGTGGTTCGTCGCTCGTCGCCAACTATGTCCTGCTTGCACTGCTCGTCCGCATGTCACACGAGCAGCGGGTCTCGGTTCGCCCGGCGAAGGGCTCACCGTGAACCTCCGGATCCGGCGTCTCGGCGTCGTGCTCGGCGTGCTGTACCTGGTGCTGTTTTTGCAACTCAACCGGGTCCAGTTGTTCGGTGCCGAACGCCTGCAGGACGATGTCAACAACACGCGGGGCCTGATCCGTGAATTCGGTCGAGAGCGAGGCCCGATCGTCACCGCCGATGGTGTGCTTGTTGCCCGATCGGTCGAGTACGGCGGGTCGGTCGACTTCCGTCGGGAGTATCCCGAGGGCGAGCTCTACGCACACATCACGGGCTATCAGTCGCTCAACGTCGAAGCGGTTGGGCTCGAGCGCAGTTACAACGACGAACTCGCCGGCGATCCGATCGACCAGCGCTTTGCTTCGCTTGGTGATCTCTTCGTCGATCGCAACTCCACTGCCACACTCACGCTGTCGATTCGCGACAGTGTCCAGCGGGTTGCGGCGGAGGCACTCGGAGACCGCAGGGGTTCCGTCGTCGCACTCGACCCGCGAACCGGCGAGATCATCGCCCTGTGGACCTTCCCCAGCTTCGACCCGAACCCGCTCGCCGATCCTGACGGCACGGTTGCGAACGCCGCCTTCGATGCGCTTGTCGCCGACCCGGATACGCCGCTGCTCGCCAAGAGTTACCGGGAGATCTACTTTCCAGGTTCAACCTTCAAGCTGGTCACTGCCGCAGCTGGCGTTGAGACGGGCCTGATCGGCGCAAGCACGCCCGTCTTCCCGGTGGCGACGACGTACGAGCCGGTTCCGGCCGGTGCACTGATCCGCAACTTTGCCGGGTCGGCCTGCGGCGGTGACCTCGTCGAACTTTTGCGCGTGTCGTGCAATACGGCGTTCTCCGAGATCGGCGCCGAGTGGGTCGGTCCGGAGCAGATGGTTGACGCCGCCGAGGCGTTCGGTTTCAACGCCGATCTCGGCATCGACCTTCCGGGCGCAGCCGAGTCTCGGTTTCCGGCCGACTACGGCGAACGACTCGCCAATGTCGATCGCTACCGAGCACCCGGCCAGCAACCGGTCGAGGGGGCCGAGACAGTGCTGCCCAACGGTGCAGTGCCGGTACACGAGAACTCGGCCCGGCTTGCTCAGACCTCGATCGGCCAAAACGACGTCGCCGCTACCCCACTACAGATGGCGCTCGTCGCTGCGGCGATCGCCAACGATGGCGTGGTGATGACCCCTCACGTCGTCACCGAACTCTTGGCGTTCGACGGTTCGCTCCTCGACCGCGTCGAAGCCGAACCGCTGCGTGTTGCGATGTCGGCATCGACCGCCGCAATCCTGCGCGACGCCATGCGCGTCGTCGCTGAGGAGGGCACAGCCCGGAATTTGCTCACCGGAGGAGTTGTCGTCGGCGGCAAGACGGGCACCGCCCAGCTCGGAACCACTCCACCCAACAGCCACGCCTGGATCGTCGGCTATGCCGGTCTGCCCGATGAGCAACCATCCCTTGCGTTCGCTGTGATCGTCGAGGCGCAGGAAGGCGCGAGCGAGCAGACCGGTGGTCGTGTGGCAGCCCCAATCGCCCAAGCCGTCATCGAAGCTGCGTTCAATTGACGCTGTGGTGACGTCGCTCCGATTTGGATCTTGCATCGATGCGGTGGCAACGCAGCGGTAGGGTTCGGATCCATGTCTGAGCAAGGGCCTGCCGTCGTCGACGATCGTTACGAGTTGGAGCCGCGTTTTGCCGGCGGTCTTTGGCGCACTGCGGTGCTGTTCGGCGTGCTCGGTTTGGTCCTTGGGTTCTTGTTTGCCTGGCTCCTCTTTTCGCTCGGGGGCGACGACGAAAACACGCCAGTCGATGGTGTTGTCGATGTGCCCAGCGTTGAGGGTCTTGATGTGCAAGAAGCTCGTGATCTTTTGCTTGAAGCTGGGTTGGCTCAGCCTGATGTTGAGTTTGAGACCAACGACGAGGTGCCGGTGAACCAGGTGTTTGCTCAG
>MDTC01128138.1_pt1 | contig 10441 bp, 9 predicted proteins | sample 811181 | NCBI WGS metagenome assembly MDTC01 (sample SAMN05326644, study PRJNA326480) | marine metagenome | isolation source: seawater | place: Pacific Ocean: North | collected 2011
AGATGATGTAATTAAACAGATCGAAGCTAACCCTCCAGATATTATCGGTTTTAGTAACTATTCATGGAATAGCAATCTATCGGAATACGTTGCATCCATAGCAAAAAAAATAAACCCAGATGTTATCACAGTGCAAGGAGGGACAAATTTTCCACACCAGACTAATTTACAGGAATTATTTCTAAGAGATAGACCTTATACTAATTTTCATACTTTGTTTGAAGGTGAAAAATCTTTTTCAAACATAGTAGAGAGAATTATTGATTCTGATTTGAATAAAAAAAAAATTTATGAAAATCCAATTGATGGAGTTGTTTTTATACACCCTGAAAACAAAAATTTTATACAAGGTAAGTATGTTGATAGAATTAAAGATTTAGACGAAATACCTTCGCCCTATTTAAATGGAATGCTAGATAAATTTTTTGACGGTTATTTAACTCCATTCATTGAAACAAATAGAGGCTGTCCATTTACTTGCTCTTTTTGTCATACAGGGTCAAATTACTATCATAAACTTAATAAGTTTTCTAAAGATAGAGTTGAGAGTGAAATTAATTATATTGGAAAAAAAGCAGGAAAATTAAAGATTTCAAATTTACATATGGCTGATGTAAATTTTGGTATGTATCCTCAAGATCGTTTAACATGTGAGTTTTTAAAAAAAAGTAAGGAAAAATATGGATGGCCTAGACAAATTATGGCTACGACTGGAAAAAATAGCAAAGACAGGGTCATGGAGATTACAAATATCTTAGGTGATATGTTCTCGATAAACATGTCAATGCAATCAATGGATGAACAGGTATTAAAAAATATAAAAAGAGCAAACATTAAACTAGATCATATGATTGATGTTAATAATCACCTTATTGAGCAAGGAAGATCAACAAAAGCGGAATTAATTGTTGGATTGCCTGGAGAAACAAAAGAAACGTTTTTAAATGGCTTGGATAATGTCTTAAATTCAAATTCTACTGCAGTAACAATTTATACACTCATGATGCTTCATGGAACTGAATTCAAAAACCCAGAATATAGAAAACAATTTGGCTATAAAGGAAAATTTAGGATTGTTCCTCTTAACTTTGGAAATTATCAGAATAAAAAAGTTTTTGACTATGAAGAAGTTGGAATACAAACAAAAGATTTATCTTTTGAAGATTATTTGTATTTAAGAGTCATCGCACTGCTAGTTGAATCGTTACACAATGGAAGACCATTTAATGAATTTTTTTTATATGGAAAACATCACAATATTAAACAAGCTAACCTATTAAAAATTTTATACGACAATATTAATAAAGCATCTAAAAGTATTCAAAATATCATTCAGGCGTTTATAGATGAGACAAAAGGTGAACTATGGGAAAGTGAAGAGGAACTTTTAAATTTTTATAGAAAAGAAAAAAATTATTTAAGATTAAAAAATGGAGAGTTGGGTGGAAATTTAATATACAAATATAAATCAAGAAATCTGGTTGAAAATAACAATGATTGGATTGATTTTTTTGAGAAACAATTATTCAACGAGATTATTAAAAATAATAAAAATATAAACAGTTCAGATATTATAAAGAAAGAATTAAAAGAAATTAGTCAATTTTGTAAATTAAAAACAAATGGATTATTAGATCCTTCAATTGATACTAAACCAATTTCATACGATTTTAATCATGATATTCTAGATTGGATAGACAATTATGAAATTGACAGTGATTTAGGAAAGTATGTATTTGGTAAAAAAAGAAAATATATATTTAGTTATACAAATGAGCAGCTTGAGGTTAGAGATGATGTCTTTAAAAGGTATGGAACTAGCATAAATTCACTTTCAAAAATAGTAACAAGAATAAGTAATTTGGAAAGTCAATTTAGAAAAGTTAGATATGAAGATGATAACTTTTTACGAGATGTTTATAAAAAGGTTGGAGAAAACTTTACTAGATATGCTTTATCGAACTAAAATTTTTAACAACTTAAAAATAATATCTTTTAAAATAATTAAAATATTCATAAATTTCTTTTTTTTTAAAATTTATTATATCTAAACATTTAATCAAAATTTTAACATCATTTCTAGCATCATGACTTTTTATATTTTCAATTTTAAGTGTTTTCTTAATTTCACTATTTTTAATAAAATTTTTTTTTTTAAATTTTTTAAAAATTTCTCTATTTTTAATAATTTGATAAAAATTTAAGAAAAATAATTTTTTTTTCTTTTTTTCAATTTTATTAATATGTAAGTTAATATCAATTATTTGTGCTTCATCTCCATTAGATATAATTAAAGAGTTAGATGGAAAAAAACTAATTAATATTTTATAGGCATCTTTAAATTTAATACCATAATAATCTAGATATCTTTTTTTTATTGATGTTAATTTCGTTATTCTATGTGGATAAAATTTATAGTTTACTGGTTTAATATAAATTAGTTTTTCATTTTTTTTTTTTATAAATATTTGTTTAACAAAAATTTGAATAATTTCAGGAGGCTCCTCTTTTTTTCTCAAAAGCGGACTTCTTTTTGAGGAAATAGAATTCCAAGTCAAATATTCAGTATCAATGACAAAAACTTTCACTATATTTTTAAAATTTAATTATAATATCCACCCATCGTCTATAATTAGATTTTGACCATTTATAAATTCTGAATTTTGTGAAATTAAAAATTCAATTACTCCATTTAAATCTTCACCATTTAACAAACCTTTTGATAAACAACTTTTTTTATACCTCTTAATAAAACTTTTCGGTTGAGTATCCAAAATACCTCCAGGGCTTATACAATTTACTCTTATATTCTTTCCTTTACATATTTTTGCCAAGTATTTAGTGATATTGATAATTCCAGCTTTAGCAGCGCTATATTCAATTGGTGAGACCATTTTTGTATTTTCATAATGAGAAAACTTTGGTGCAGAAATACCTTGTATTGATGAAAACAAAATTAAATTTCCATAACCTTGCTTTAAAAAAAAATTAATCGATATTTTAGATATTAAAATATTTGTGCCCAATTGGAGAAAGAGATTTTCTTTAATATCTTTTGGTTTTAAATTAAAAAAACTCCGTCCCCAATTTTTGTTTTTTAAGTATGATAAATTAATAATCGCCTCAACAAATTTAATTTTTTTTACAAGTCCATTAAATTTATTTTCAAATTTTTCTGATTTTGAAATATCACATATTATTGATTTTTTTTTATTTAAATATTTATTCTTAACTTTGTCGATTACATATACATCATAACCTTTAAGTTCTAGATATTTGCTAATTGCAGAACCTATTCTACCTGATCCGCCTAATATAATAATATTCTTTAATTTTTTTTTCATTTTTTCTAATTTAAGTAAACTACTCTGTTATACAAATTTGATTGCCTAATTTTACTTATAATGTCCAAAACATAGGTAGCATCTTTTAATTCAGACATCCAACGACTTTTATTGTCTGAGATAGATATTTTTATCATTTCTTTCAATTGTTCTTCGATATAAAAATTATTATTTATTTTAAATTTTTTATTAAATTTTTTATTAAATTTAAAAATTACCATTGTATGATCAATTAAATTTAGAACGATTTTCTTCTTATTTCTAAATATCACTTCAATTTCTCTTTTCTCAAAAGGAGAACAAAAATCTATATGCAAGTTTAAATTGAGATTCTTTTTCATTGAAAATATTATGTCGGCGACATCCTCGGTGTCAATTTTTAGGTAATTTGTGTTTATACAACTAGCATAGAGAGATTTAGGTTTTCCAAACAAATGTAAAATTAAATCTAATTCGTGACTGAGCTCATTTACAACACCTCCACCATATTTTTTTTTAGCTGACACTGAGTTTATATAATTTTTTTTTCTCCAAGTTGGTAAAAAACTATTAGTATTTATATTTATTTTTAAAATATTTTTTAAATTTTTGTCAACAATTTTTTTTAATTCTTTAATTGCTGGGTGGAGTCTCAAACAATATCCAGATTTAATTTTAATGTTATTTTTTTTTATTAATTTAAAGAATGATTTTTTTTCTTTTTTTGAAAATTTTTTATTAGCAATTGGTTTTTCAAAAATATAGGTAGCTCCTTTTTTAAGGAATGAATTAAAAAACTTTAATCGCTCTGTGCTTGGATTGCTTAAAATTATATAATTTATATTATTTATTTTTTTTAAATTTAAAATTTTATTATTTTTCTTATGTTTAGAATAAGAAAATATATGTTTTGGATTAAAAAATCTTTTAGCTGTTTGTTTATACTTTTCTCCTATGGATCCTAAACCAACAATTAAAATTTTATCTTTTTTGTAAGGCTTTAAAGTAGTCATCCCAATTTCCTGTATCTCTCCATTCATCTTCTTTGATTGGAAAAACACAAATTTTCTTTTTTAATTTTAATAGTCTTTTAATTAACATGTCCATTCCAAAAGATTTTTCTTTAGGTAAATAATTTTTTATTTCTGGGCTTAGAAGATACATTCCAACATTAGTTATTAATTTTTTTGTAGGTTTTTCATGTATATTTTTTAAAAAACCATTATTGTTTACATCACATTCTCCATATGGAACCTGATATGATTTAAGACACACCACCATAGTTAAAATTGAATTAGTCTCAATATGAGTATTTAAAATTCTTCTTGGATTTAGATTAACAAAACTATCACAATTAATCATAAAGAAAGGATTTTTTTGTCTCTTAATTCTCTTAAGACAACCACCAGAACCTAGTTGAGCACTTTCCTTAAAAAATTCTAACTTATATTTTTTTGAAAATTGTTTCAAATAAGTTTCTAAAATTCTATCATTTTTTTTTATTGTTATTAGAAAATTATCAAAGAAATTTTTTTTAAATTTATCTAAAATATTAAGTATCATTGGTTTGTTATTAATTGGGATTAAAGGCTTAGGCAATATATCTGTGTAAGGTTTGAGTCTTGACCCTTGTCCTCCTGCCATGATTAACACTAGGTTATTTAATTTTTTAATATCTTCGTTTTTAATAATTGGCAAATAACTTATTGGTATTTTTTTTTTATTTAGAACAGGTACAATTAAACTTTTATTTTTTTTCAAAAAGTTTTCTAATTTAGTGTTTTTAAAAATTTTATTTTGATGAACAAAAAAAGGTTTTTTATTAAAGACTTTAGATACTTTAACATTAAAATTTTTATCTTTAACAATATATCTTCTAATATCACCATCGGTAAGAATACCTTTGAAAATTTTTGATCTTCCAATAACGAATAGGCATCTTGTTCCTGTTTGGTTTAATTGTAAAATAGCATCGTACAAAGAAGCATTCTCACTTATTAATATTTTGTTGATTTTTTTCATTAAAATTTAATATCGTAAAATAATTTATAGTTTTTTTCGTTTAAATCTAATTGTTTAAGCTTTAGAAATATTTTCTTAGCTACATTGATACCATAATATGGGTTTTTTTTAATTTTATTTTTTTTGTAATCAAATTTTAAAATTTTTTTTATTTGGGTTATAATTTTTTTTGAATTTAATGTGCAGTCTTTGGTTAATTGAGATTTTATTCTACCTTCTTGTCTATTTCCTAAATTAATTGATGGTATGCCAAGAAGTGGGGCCTCAATTATTCCGCTTGAAGAATTGCCTATAATTAAATTACATCTTTTCATAAGATTAAGGAACAACTCGTTACCATAGGATTCTTTATAGTAGGAATATTTATTTTTTTTACAAAAAAATTTAATTTTTTTAATTACATCTTTTGAATTTTCATCTGCATTTGGTGATGAAAAGAAAAATTTACAGTTTTTTATTTTACCAATACTATTCAAAAATATATTTAAATCATTTATATTTTTTTTTTTGGAATTCGTCTCTGGATGATATGCAACCAAAATATTTTTCTCAAGAAATTTTGTTTTAAGAATTTTTTCAATTATTTTTTTATTAATTAATTTTAAGTTTTTGATATTGTCATTACATAAAGCTCCAAAGTTAAATATATTTTTTGGATTTTCGCCTAATTGTATTAATCTTTTTTTATATGGCTCTGTTGAAACAAAATGATAATCAGACATTTTTGAAATAGAGTGTCTATACAGATCATCTCTTGAGCCACTTGTAATTTCTCCACCATGGATATGGACTATTTTGATTTTTAAAATTACTGCTGCTACTGCAGCGATAAACGTTTCGTATCTATCTCCAACTAATATTAAAACATCTGGTTTTTTTTTTTTTAAATAGCAGACCAAATCTGCCATTAATTTTGACATATTTGAGGATATATATTTATGATCGCTCATATTCTTTTGATATTTAAATTTTATTAATTTTGAGATTTGAATTTTATCACTCTTAATTTCGTCTAAAGTTTTTCCATAATTTTTAGCTAAATGTGTTCCAGAGACTATTAAACCTAAGTTAAAATAATTTGATTTAAAAATTATATGTATTAGATTTTTTATCAATCCATACTCTGATCGAGATCCTGTAAATACTGCAACTTTTTTCATAAAGTTATTTTATCATTAATTTCAAAATTTTTTTTTGCAATTTTATTCAACACTTTAAACCACTGACTTGCCGATATACCATTGTCTGGCCTTTTGGTTGTAATATTATTTCTTGTAAATCTCTCACCTTTTTTTATTTTAGTTTTCGCTACAATTGATTTTCTAACAATTTTTAAATTTTGAGATTCATCAAAAGAAATTTTTTTATTTTTATTTGTAATAATTTTTTCTGTATTTCTTATAGACTTAACAAATTCTGAAAATTTCTTAGGATTTAAACTTGAGGAGTGATCGGGACCTTTCATATTTGTATTAATTGTTAAATGCTTTTCAATAATAGTTGCTCCAAGTGTTGTTGCTGCAATAGCAGCCTCATAACTATCTGTGTGGTCAGAAAAACCAACATCGATATTATGATTTTTTTTAATTTTTAACATATTGTAAATTTGTACGTCTTTTGGTTGAGTTGGGTAAGACGAAATACAATGAAGAACAGTTATTTTTTTTTTATTTTTCTTTTTTAAATAATTTATTGTTTTAGATATTTCTACAAATTTTGACATACCTGTGGATAAAATTATTTCTAAATTATATTTTAAAATCTGCTCAAGTAATTGAAAATTGTTTAATTCTCCAGAGGGGATTTTAACAACATTTAAATTTAAAGACTTAAATTTTTTTAAAGACTTGACATCAAACACTGATAACAAAAATTTAATTCCAATTTTTTTAGAAAATTTTTTTAATTCTTTGAGCTGTGCTAAGGACAATTCATATTGCTTAAGCATATCTTTCTGCGTCTCTTTTTTTTTAAATTTTTTTTGATATTTTGCTTTCTTGGCCTTGTCCGTTACGAGGTCATTACTTGAATAACATTGAAATTTTACAAAATCAGCCCCTGCATTTTTTGCATGCTTAATTAATTTTTTTGCTAATGATATTTTACCATTATGGTTAACGCCAATTTCTGCAATTATCTTAATTTTTTTCAAAGTTTTTTTTTACGGTTGTGCCAGCTTTAATAAAACTATTAGATTTAATTTTTATATTGTTAACTATAATAGATCCAGATCCAATAAATACATTGTTCCCTATTTTTACATTTCCATTAATAATTACGCCAGTCGAAATATGTGTATTATTTCCAATCTTCACATCATGCTCAACTATTGCATTTGTGTTAATTATTGAATTATATCCAATCTCTACATCTGGACGAATAATTGCACCATCCATAATTATTGTTCCTTCGTTAATTTTAACACTTTTTGAAATAATAGTTTTTTCAGAAATAATTACAGGCAAGACATAATTCATCTTTTTTAAATTACGAAATAGTTTTGCTCTTTTTTCTGAACTTTTAATTTGACCGATGCCAATTAATACATATTTATATTTTTCTCTCAATTTCTTGAGATCATTGTCTACTCCGATTATTGGTGGAGTTGATTTTTTTTTATCATTACATACCAATCCAGCAATTTTGTATTTTTTACTGTTTAAAATAACATCAGCACATACTTTGGCATGACCTCCACACCCAATTAATATTACACTTTTTTTTTTTTCAGTTTTGTGAAATTTATTCGAATTTTTTTTCATTTAGATAAAATTGAACTACTGGGTAGGTTTATTACTCTTAAAGATAACGAATTTGTTTTATCTAAATTCATTTTTGGAAATTTTTTGAAATAATTTAATTTATGTAATGGTTTCCATGCAGGTCTTATATAAATCTTATTGTCATAACATTTTGACAAAATCATTTTTGTTAAATCTTTAAATTTTGGTTTCAATACTACTGTTTGCAGCCAGTAATTTGATTTGGTATTTGGCTGCTCACTAATTAATGTAAAAAAATCATTACCTTCGAATGCTTTTTTATAAATCTGAAATAATTTTCTTTTTTTATTAATCAAAAAATTAATTTTTTTCATTTGAGAGCATCCTATTGCAGCATTTAAGCTTGGCAGCCTATAATTATATCCAAGAACGTCGTGAATATAATCCCATTTTGATTTTACTTTAGCAGTTGCTGCTAAATGTCTAGCTTTGAGATATAATTTCTTGTTATTAGTGAGTATTGCACCACCCATTCCTGTTGTAATTATTTTATTTCCATTAAAGCTGAGTGTACCAATTTGTCCAAAAGTACCTGCGTGCTTATTTCTATAAAAACTCCCAAGTGCTTCTGCTGCATCCTCAATAATTAAAAGTTTAAATTTTAATGCTAATTTTTTTAGTTTATTCATGTCACACATATGACCAAATATGTGCATTGGAATTATGGCACTAATAACTCTATTAGTATTTTTATTTATACATTTTCCATTTTTTATTTTTGTATTTTTTTCTAAATAATTATTTAGTTTAATTAAATCAATTGTTAAATCCTCATTAATATCAAAAAAATGAGGGATTGATTTGTTATACAAAACTGCATTACCTGTTGCTACGAAAGTCATTGAAGGTATTAGTATTTCTTCATTCTCTTTAATATTCAAAACAACTAAAGCTAAATGAAGTGCCGCTGTGCCATTAATTAAACTAAGAACATATTTTGATTTAGTAAACTTTTTTATCTCATCTTCAAATTTTTTTGTGAATTGCCCAGCTGTAGAAATAAACTTACTATTAACACATTTGGAAACATAAATTTCATCTCGATGATCTAAATGCGGCTCATGCAAAAAAAAAGGTTTTTTATTTTTTTTGAGTATTTTTTTTAAATCAAAAAAAAACTGATTAACTTTATTTTTTTTTTCTGATAACTTCATAATTGCCCATATAAGCAGTTTTTTTAAAAGTTGTTTTATTTTTTTTTAATGAATTTACTATTTCTTTAATGCCATATTTTAGGTCATATTTTGTATTAAAATTTAGTATTTTTTTAATTTTGGAGAAATCAACTTTATAATTTCTTTTATCCTTTGAATCGTTTAATATTTTATAATTCCCCTTACCCATCACTCTGATTATTAATTTAAGCATTGCTAATTTTGAATAATTATTTTTATCGTTTCCAACATTAAATATTTCAAAATCTATATTTCTCTTTTTAAATGATAAAATTTTATCAATTGCTCTTGCAAAATCTAAAACATGACAATAAGGTCTCCAGGTATCTGGGTCGTAAATTAAAACCTTCTTATTAAAAAAAATATCTCTTGTAAATTGATTAATAGTCAAATCATATCTCATTCTTGGCGAACTTCCAAATGCTGTTGAAAATCTTAATATATTAAAAGAATAACCTAATTTTTTTTTATTTTTCAACAAATGTTTTTCAATATCCACTTTAGATTTTGCATATAAAGATAGCGGCCTAAGAATACTTTTTTCATTTAATTTTTTTTTAGATCTCGATAATCCATAATTTGAACAAGTGGAAATATAAAGTAATTTTTTTATTTTAAATCTTCCAATGAATTTTAAAAATTCTATAGACCCTTTATCATTGATAAGATTTGACATTACTGGATATTTCGCTGTAATTGGATCGCCTACTAATCCAGCCAAAAAAACTACATAATCTGTGTTTCTTAAATCTTTTTCTATGGACTTGAAATTTAAAAAACTTTTATATTTATTGTAATTTTTTTTAAAACCTTTAGTGAATACTTTTTTACCATATACTTGGTTATCAATACTGCTTACCACATATCCTTTTTTTTTTAAGTAAGTGTACAAAACTGTTCCGATATATCCCGTACCTCCTATTAGTAAAATTTTTTTGTTTTTATTCATTATCAATAGTTTTAACTTAATTAAAAAAAAACCCCAACCGTTTAAGATTGGGGTATAAAATTTATAAAATCAATAATCTAAACAATTATCAAAATTTTTTTCAGTGCATAAATCAAGCCGATTGAGCTATTAGTACTGGTCAGCTGCACGCATTACTGCGCTTCCACATCCAGCCTATCAACGTGGTGG